>Ga0187827_10000692_pt1 | contig 51963 bp, 42 predicted proteins | sample ETNtaG_39_FD_167969 | JGI IMG/M metagenome (GOLD analysis project Ga0187827, IMG submission 167969) | Marine microbial and viral communities from oxygen minimum zone, Eastern Pacific Ocean - ETNP2014_SV_150_PacBio MetaG (Illumina Assembly) | ecosystem: Environmental > Aquatic > Marine > Hypoxic...
GAGCTGACGAATTGCACATCGACACCAATCGGATTGTCCTGAAAGGAGAGTCTGCTGGAGCCTTCACCGCCCTTGCCGTCGCCTACTGTGCCGATAAGTTCGAGATCAGTGGACCTAAGATCGCCGCCGTCATCGATTTCGCCGGGGGGATATCCGAAACCTTTTGCGGTGGCGCAACAGCGATCGACCCGGGAGAGGCTGCCCTTTTCCTGGCCCACGGAACCGAGGATACAGGGGCAACCTCGTTCACCCGCGCACTCAGCATCGTGGACGGAGCCACGGCTGCCGGGATCACCTACGAATTCTACCCTCTGGGAGGTGTGGGGCACGAATGGCTTGCGACAGACCCATTGCGCATGGAAAGTTTGATGTACGAGTTCCTGAGCCGCGTTCTCTATGAAGAGTAATCCACGCGATTCGCTTGAAGCAGGCCGTGCCGCTGACCCGCTGGGGGCGGGTGTATAGTTACATGATGTGGCTGTTTCGGGGCCTCAAGTTTGTGTTGCGATTGTGGTTGGGAAGTAACTTCGCTGACCAATTACTGAAGAGCTCCCAGTCTGACGCTGAGAATCACTCGGACATCACCTAGGGTGTCGTACCCGCCAACGGTCGGCAGGAAGGCACCGGTTGTACACCCGGCTCGCTTGTCGACGAAACACGGTGTGCGGATTGGCCTGATTCTGCTCGGTATTCTCGTGTTTGTGTCCCTGTTTGTCTTGGTGCGGATTCTATGGGCAATCTGACTGGTGACTGACCCGTTGGGTGCGGGTGTACAGTTGGACCTCAGTGGAATTGCACTGTCGAACTAACAGGCCGAACCATGAAGGCCCTCACAGTCACCGCAATGTCGGTTCTACTGGCCTCGGCCTGCGGCGGCAGTGCTGACACGCCTCTAAACTTGCCACAGCAAGCGAAACAATACCGTCCATCTTTTTGGCACTTTTTGCTTTGATGTCCTGCGGTACAATCACGGCAGCAAGGACGCAATCGCGAGGGACACGATGGCAGAACGAAGCGGCGAGAGGCGGAAGGGCAAGACAGAGGAATTGACTGATCCCGTTGTTGTGGCAGTGAGTAGCAGTCCTAGACATACGTTCAGCAAACCTAATCAACGATTAATAGAACTAATTGCGGGAATAGGGATTGAAGGAGACGCGCATTCAGGAAAAAGGGTCAAGCACCGCTCCCTTGTTAAAAAGAATTCTATGAAGCCCAATCTGCGCCAGGTGCATTTGATTCAGTCTGAGCTATTAGATGAACTGATTGCAAAAGAATTCTCAGTAGAACCTGGACAACTGGGGGAAAATATTACAACAAGAGGGGTGGATCTACCTGCTTTGCCAACGGGGACCAACCTGAAGTTTGGCGCGGAAGCAGTGATTGAATTGACTGCTTTGCGTAATCCATGTCGCCAGATCGATGACTATCAAAAAGGCTTGATGAACGCTGTAGCAGATAGGGATGGAGAAAGAATTTTTGTCCGCAAGGCCGTAATGGGGATTGTACTGATCGGAGGAATAGTACGCCCCGGAGATTCTGTTGTAGTTAATCTTCCTGCGGAACCCCACCACCGACTGGAGTACGTTTGGTGATCCGTGCAAACACAATGACGCCATAAAACGCGCACGTGGAGAACGGCTTGATGGCCGCGCGGGTGTATAGTTGCAGTGATTATGTGCCACATTCAGTATTCAAGAGGAGATCAACCATGAGCACAACAGAGCCGCCGTCCAGTGAGGACCATAGTGGCATTCTTGAAAGGGAGGTAACGAAATATATCAGGCGGGGCTATCGTGTTATCAGCCGTACCGATACCACAGTGCAGCTGGCAAAGCCGGAGAAATTTGGGGGAAGTGGTTACATGGCGAAGAAAGACAGAGCGGTACATCTGGAGATTAACAAACTGGGCCGTATCAAGCGAACCTAAAGAGATAAAGTAACGCGCAAGCCATGCTCGCTGACCCGCTGACAGAGGAGGTATAGTGTCGAGAACAATGCGGAATGCCAAACCCAGAAGAGGCATAAGAGCAGCGCGCATGATGAGGGCGAGCAAACAATGGAAAAGGTGAACATCGCGCAGAAACTTAGCCTCCTTCACGAGTATTGGAGTCCAAGAATTGCTGGTGAGCTTAACGACACATTTGTCAAACTGGCTAAACTCAAAGGGGAGTTCGTCTGGCATCATCACGGGGCCGAGGACGAATTGTTTCTCGTCGTAAAGGGAAATTTATTAATCAAACTCAGGGATCGTGACATCTTGCTAGAACCGGGGGAGTTCATGATCATCCCCAAGGGCGTGGAACATTTACCCATTGCCAAAGAAGAGGCCCAGGTATTATTACTTGAGCCGAAATCTACAGTGAATACGGGCAATGTACAGAACGAAAGGACAGTCGACGACCAGTGGATCTGAAGCATGAAACGCGTTGGCACATTTTTCTTGCTAGCCACAATCATGTTGTCCTCCTGCGGCCCTTCCGTAGAAGAGAGCGCACGGGCGATGGTCGTCCACACCCGTACACCGACCGCGAAACCTCAGTCGACTGACACTGCGGCTCCAGTGCCGTCGCACACTGCGGCAGCCGCTGTAGAGGGACAGGTGGCCACGCCAACTCCACTCGCAAAACGACCTGCAGATGCTATAGCTACTTATTGGAGCCTAGTGAGCAATCGCGATTACGTGTCCGCATGGCGACTACTTTCCGACAGGTTCCGACAGCGTAAGCACGGGGGTGACTTTCCAGCCTACCAGAATGGTTATCAAGAGATGAAGCTCTGTAGTGTGGAACCGAGCAGGATCAAAGCCATTACTGAGAGCGGGCGCAATGCTCGGGTGAGTTCACGCATAACATATCGGATGGGTGACGCCTGCGACAACCAAGTGGATTTTGATTTCGAGTTCTACCTCATCCGCGAAACTCCGGAAACGGGCTGGCAGATTGACAAGGTCACGTCTGCGGATGACCTAGACGTCTCATTGGATGGTGTCGACAATTGTGGCGATAGTACGGCTGCTGTTCTTGCTTCATCCCTCAATGTCCGCACCGGCCCTGGAGCTGGTAGAACCGGCGAGGCTTCGTACAGGATAAAGTCATATTTACAAAGAGGCGAATGCGTAAGAGCTACTGCGACCGATGTAGATCGTTCTTGGGTCCTGATTGCGGACGCCCCTCGCGCAGCTGCGGAAGGTGGCTGGGTAGCGGTATCGTTCCTGGAGTTTGGTGATGCCGCAAATGCGATTGAAGGGTTGCCAGTAGTAGCCATGACACCACCGCCGCCGACCCTGACCCCTCCACCAAATGTAGAATGGTCCAAACCCATCGGTATAGAGCACTTGGGAGGCGCAGATTACGTGTGTTACAACATCCAGGGTAACAATAGTGACCAGTTGACCGAGCAGATGGATATACTCGGGCCATTCACCAGTGACGGAGAAGAGGCCTGGGCTGTCACAAGTCTTGCGTATGAAGCCAGTGGAGGTAGTTGCTACTCGGATGGGACTGCCGACCTCTCGGACGTCAGGGTGGACATCGATGCCACCATTACCATGCCTTGCTGGTACCCTCAATCCGACACAAGCCATGTGGAAGTGTCAACGTTCGAACGTTTCATGCGGACCCTATCACAACACGAACTCAGGCACGTGGAGATCGCATGGCAGCATGCGAGCATATTTGAGCAACAGTTGAGGGATGCCAACACCTGTGACGATGCGATAATAGGAAGGATCGAAGACCAAGTCTGGGTAGACTATGACGCAGCCCAGAACGCATTCCACGCATCGCCTGCGGGGCAGGCTATTCGTTATCCGTAAGCGGGGGAGCTGCGCTCGACGAATGACCCGCTGGAAGCCAGCGTATAGGTGCGCCAGTGGCTCGGCGGATCACGGTACGGTTGTGTTTAGAGTGGGTATTTCCGAGGCACTGGTAAGAGTGGATAACAATTCGTTTGCGTGAAGGAGAGGGTTCATGACGCGCTCTCGCCGTCCGCTTTTCTCAAAGCCCTACCGGACGTAGGTATCGTAACGCAGGCGCGATTCTGAACACTGGGGCGAAATGAGCCAAACACATGCTTAAAACCGTCCGCGACGCCCTCGGAAGTCTCTACGTTTTGTTAATAAGTTTAGTTTGACATCTTATTCTGTGCATTTAGTTGAGGAATCAATGTAGGTGTCATTCTGAGTCCCAACATCAACAAGATGTTACATAACACTGTGTACGTCGCGATAACTATACAGATGGTTTGTATCGGTATTCCTCTGTCGATTACCATGCCTATCAACACTGGACCGATAGCTGAGGACATCACAGCAAACACGCTGACGAGGCTCTTTATAGACCCTAGGTGTTCGACTCCGTAGAGCTCTGGATATAAGGCAGGGACGGACGTGTGTGCAAACCCAGTGTGTAATCCCAAAAGTATCATGTATGGCAATACCCATATATTGTGGTCACCAATTCCAATAGTTAAGGCAGCCATAGCTAGAGGAATCATCGTATATTGAATAACCAACTTTGCGCTGAACCTGTCGATGAGCGATCCTGCAGTTAGCATAGCCACCATACTAGTACCTGCATACCACATATAGTTCCCTGTAATCCATCTGGCGTCCCACTGTTTGGTTTCCGCTATGTTAAGGTGGTGAAAGAAGAAGGCGGTTGCAATCATAGGTGTAGCCACCACAGCTGGCAATAATAGATAAAATCGGACATCTCGGAGTACCTTCCCCCGTGTCCAGCTGACTACATTTGTTGTTACAAGATCAGTTTTCGTACGGAGATTCTCGAGATGTTTGGCGTGAAGTTTCCAGTATCCCCTAAGAAGCCAGAGAATAGTCGGAAAACTGGTAAGAGCTAGGATGACTGCCACTATTGCGTATGTCCAGCGCCATCCGACGACAGCCATAGCAGTGACCGCAAGAAACGGCAGGGCAGCTTCGCCGACAGATTGCCCGAGTGACGCTATAGCTATCGCTCGGCCCCGTCCACGGGCAAAGTAACGTCCCATGCTGGTAACAGCCACGTGACGAGCAAGTGCCTGGCCAGAATGCCGCAGTAGAAATATTCCGAGAACGAGCGTGACCGTTCCCGAAATTAGCGGCATATACGCGCACGCAGCGACCATTAGAGTAGCAACCACCAGAGTAAAACCTGGCAAACTGTTTCGATCAATCAGTGGTCCGGTCCACAAGAACAGTATTGCACTTGCTAATGTGCCAACCATATATACGCTGCCCCACGCAGTATGGCTCAGATTGAATTCAGATTGAATTTGCGGTCCAAACACACCAACGAAATATGTCTGACCTATGCTCGAGTAAAATACCATAATGAAGCCGAATCCAAGCATGTCTGGACTGCGCGCAATGAGTCGTTTGTATGCGTTGATAAACATCAGCCGAGTATACAAGGCTGCTTGTCCATATGAAAGTTCCTGGTGCCAGTTAGCATCATCTTTATCCAGTTGGCGATGCATGCGTAGTTAGGTGGTTAGACGGCAGCGCTGAACGATTCTGGCGATTAGTTTACACTCGGAGTCATCACGCCGTACGCGGCATAGACGTCTCAAGTGCCATACCAAGCAGAAGGAAATGCGGCGTCAAGCCTAAGATCACGATCCTACTGATACCGCAGGCCATAATCGAAAATGTACTTCTAAATCACTCGTTTCAGAGCTGTTTTCTGACAGATCAACGGAAACATTGAAGGCGCTAATGTGTTGCCCGTCCTTCGCCTCAACTAGCCTTATTTCATTATTATTTGAACAGGCATCCACCAGGTGATCAACATTGTTGTTGCGCACAGCTATACCGTCACTGTCACAAAGAACAATGCGGATCGACGCCGCTTCCCCACTAATCATTTTCAAGGTTTCCAAGAACGCCATACCTGGCCCATCAATGTCCTCCCAAAGCTGCGAAGCTTCATCAAAAGCTGATGGAATACCTAGAGCTCGTTCATGAGTGTCCTGCGCTCCTGGCCTAAATTTCGGGTCCACAGCGACGAGAAGAACATGTCCAATAGGGACTGGTTGGCTTGAGGAAATTACATAGTCAATAAAGCATGCTGCGAGATGACATCCCATTGAAAAAGCCAGAACATGAAGAGTATTAACTGAATGCGACTCGCGACTCCAAAACCTAATGACGGTTTTTAGCCTCTTCGGAAGTGAATCTTCTGATTCCTCGTACTCATCAATGTGTGTTACTAAATCGTTCCCTAGTATTTTTTGAAATGAAAATACCGGCACGTCATCAATGGAAATGCTTCCCCTAAATCCTCCGAAAACTACGAGTAAATCGGCCAAATTTCACCTATTCGTAACGTGATATGCGTCAGCAAACACGTCGAAAGCTGCGCCCTTATCGTTAGGGGTAGGCAGGTCGCGATGCGCACCTCAGTCTCCTCGAATCGCTATTCACCCCCAAATAATTTGAGGTACTTTTCCGCTTTAGCGCGGTGAAGTCAGGTAAGGTAACCGTACGAAGGTCTTAGTATACAACGCACGGCTGCGCGTGCAGCTCGCTGGAACCCATCCTTTTCAAATAGCAGCGGGTTTCTCTTTTTTTTAACACGCGAAGCTCCCTGTCATACCGAGAGCAGGTGTATAGTTGCCTCAACCTAGGAGGAATGCAATATGACTAAATTGGTCAAATTAGGGGTTGTCTTCCCGCAGACTGAAATAGGCACAGACCCCCAGGAGATTAAGGAATACGCAGAAGCAGCAGAAAAGTTTGGTTTTGACTACCTGCTAGCATTCGATCATATTCTTGGTGCTAATAAGGACAGTCGTCCGATTTGGAAGGGTCCTTACAGCCATGTAGATTCTTTTTACGAGCCATTCGTACTGTTTGGTCACCTGGCGGCACTCACATCAAAGATCCAGCTGGCGACTGGTATCATCATTCTTCCTCAAAGGCAAACTGCTTTAGTTGCGAAACAGGCTGCAACTTTGGACGTTCTGAGCAGTGGACGCCTTCGTCTGGGAATAGGCATAGGTTGGAATGACGTGGAATACGAGGCCCTCGGTGAGGCATTTCATAATCGCGGCGTCAGATCGGAAGAGCAAATTGAAGTTCTGCGATCCTTGTGGACGAAGGACCTAACAACGTACGATGGTAAGTGGCACAAGATCACAGACGCGGGTATCAATCCTCTGCCATTACAACGCCCAATCCCAATATGGATTGGCGGCAGTTCAGAGAGGGTTTTAAGAAGAATAGGTAGAATGGGCGATGGCTGGATTTCAACTAATCTTGGCATTCCTGATATGCACAGTCAGGCTGTAGTCGATCGCATTCACAAATATGCTCTAGATGCAGGTAGAGACCCTTCTAGAATTGGTATTGAAACCTGGGTTTCCGCACGGGACGGCCACGTCGAAGAGTTAGCCGCGAAGGTGGTCGCATGGCGAGATTTTGGTGCGACCCATGTTGCTATTACGACAATGGGCGCAGGCTATTCTAGCGTATCCGAACATATAGATGCTATAGGCAGGTTCAAAACAGAAGTGGAAATACGGCTAGCTTGCTGAGAGAGCCCAAGCCGCTGGGGACAGGCGTTTCGGTATCGGACGCGGCGCCCTCTCACCGCAAGTGCTTCAACACCTCTGGTACAGGTCCAACAACCACCACATTCTGCGCGCGGCATCGGCCATAACCCCGGTCTCCACCCGTGCTACATCGGCTGAGAACCGCTTGCTGTTGGCGTTTATGACTAGAGACGAATAGGCGACGTGGGCCCTGCTATTCATCTCCAGTGGGGCTATTTCAGTTTTGTAATCTGATATAAAATCTTCAACTGACCCAGCGATTGTCGCGTCCTGCCCGATACTCCATCATGGAAAGCATGTTCCCGTATCTTCTAATGTTGGCCGCAGCCATCTTTTTGGTAGAGCTATTGCCCAAATTGGCCGTGAAAAGAGACTTCGTCGAGGACGTCTGGTTCATGAAACTACTGTTCAGGCTAATACCGGGCGGTGCAGTAATATGGGCCTTGGGCCAGCGAGCTTGAGTATTAATTCCATTTCGTACAACCTGTGTGATATTCTTCCCGCCTGTTTCATAGAAAGGCAGGGACTTTGAGCTTCGTCAAGAAGGTTTACCAAATCCTTCAAGGGTGTCGCCTTCTCATGACCGGGTCGGTCGTCTGCGGGCTCCTGTTCGCCGGCACCAACCTGATTCCACCTCTGCTGATTCGCCGTCTGATCCAGTGGATCACCGAGGGTGGCGCCGAATCGTCCGACCTCATCAGCATGACTGCATTCCTCCTTGGCGTCTACCTGTTGCGCGGAGCCACGCGCTACGGGTATGGGTTTTTCTCACACGTAACCGCCTACCGGGTGATGCACGACCTGATGACCCGCGTCTATAGGCATCTGCAGCGTCTGCCCCACCGCTTCTTCAACGATCAGCGCACGGGCAGCCTTATCTCGCGATCCATTAACGACATCGAAGCCGTCGAGGACTTCATCGCCCACGGCATCCCCGAGACCGTTCTGGCCACCATTATTCCCATCTCGATGATGGTCGTCCTCTTCGTTCTCAACCCTCAACTCGCCCTGATCGTGCTCGTGCCCATCCCGATTGCGTCATGGCTCGTCTACCGCCATGTCTCGCAAGTTCGCCTGATGTGGCGCATCATCCGTGAGCGTCTGGCAAATCTCGTAGCCCTCGTGCAGGACAACCTCTCTGGCATTGCCGTCATCAAGGCGTTCTCGCAGGAGAGCCATCGGGCGGCCCTCGTCCAAGACCGTAGCAGTCGCTTCCGCGACGCAATGATACAGGCGAACACCATATCCATGATGCCCATGGGAATCATCGAGGCAGCCGGTGGGTTGGGCCTTGTCCTCGTCATCTGGACGGGCGGCGCCATGGCGCTTCGCGGACACGCCAGCGTCGCCGACCTGTTCGTCTTCATCGTCTATATGGGCCACATCTACCAGCCCTTCCTAGCCCTCGCCTCGATCAACGACGTTCTGCAAAAAGCGGCTGCCAGCGTCGACCGCGTGTTCACGCTACTGGCTGAGAAACCGGACATCTACGATCGACCTGGGGCTATCGCGCCCGACAACGTAGAGTTCGACATAGCTTTCGAAAACGTTACGTTCGGATACGAACCGGACGCACCCGTGCTGCACGATATCACCTTCAACGTTCCCTCCGGTAAAATCGTCGCTCTCGTGGGCCCAACGGGGGCAGGAAAGACAACCATCTCGTCCCTGATTCCACGCTTCTGGGATCCTCAAACCGGCACCGTACGTGTGGCCAACCACGATGTTCGGGTGCTGCAGCTCGAATTCTTGCGCGGCAACGTCTCCTCCGTCCTTCAGGATGTATTTCTGTTCCATGGCACAGTACTAGAAAACATCCTGTTCGGGCGACCCCGTGCCAGCTACCGGCAGGTCGTAAATGCGGCTCAGGCCGCACACGCCGAGGAATTCATCCTCGATCTCCCAGACGCCTATGACACGGTCATCGGCGAACGTGGAGTCCGTTTATCCGGAGGCCAAAAGCAACGTCTCTCCATCGCGCGCGCGCTACTCAAGGACGCCCCCATTCTAATCCTCGACGAGGCAACCTCCTCGGTCGACGCAGAATCAGAATCCCTCATCCAGCAGGCCATCACTCGACTCGCTCGCAACAGAACCACTGTCGTTATTGCTCACCGTCTTTCCACTATCCGCAATGCGGACAAGATCATGGTAATCGACGAGGGGCGTGTCGTCGAATCAGGCACCGGCGTCACATTGATGGCAGCGAACGGCCTCTATGCCCGAATGGTCCAAAGCCAGGATCTCACCCGTGACTGGGGCATTTACCGTGACGCCTAGGAAGATGTAGCCGATGGATTAGCCCAGGCAAGCATGGACGTCCCGCGAAGGCCACGGCGACGGAGCATAGACCGAAAGATGGTCGCGCTTTTAGTGCATGCCATCAAAGTTGCATTAAATAGCAGCACTTACACACATCCCCCGGAGGATCGAATGCCCATCGGGATAGAGCGGTTAACAATACTTGTTCCTTGTCATTCTGCCTCCGACATGACTGACATCTACCTCACTTAAAATAGGAGCAGGTTTTTCTCTATGGGCAGCCGATCCTATCTGTTCCAGTGGTATGGTGTTGACATAAGACTAAGCGGCCCACAAGTATTTCCAAAAAGAAAGGTACGCCTAGACATGACAACGGCCCCACCGGAAGGGCACACCCCGGGCTCGTTTGATCTCACGAAGATATGGGTCTCCACGTGGGCAGTAACACCCGTATCCCTCCTTCCCCAACCGACATCTGGGCCGCTTCAATTTGTAACGAGACTTTCTTTTTGCGCAGCACATGCTTGCTGATCCGCTCGGGACAGGTGTATATAAACTTCATGTCTGCTCGTCATGTGATCTCGTTGCCATGTCTTGCTATTAATGGGCGACAAGCTTTTGATTTGTATAGGGGTTCTGTACGGAGCGGAGGAGTCCCTTGGGAAAGCTGAGTAGCAAGGAGATTTCGGCGCTCTTATCAGAGCCGATCATATCATTCATAACCACGCTTAACCAGGATGGCTCGCCCCATGCATCGCCTGTCTGGCATATGCTGCGAGATGGGAATGTATTGGTAGCGACTGGCTCGTCAACAGTCAAGGCGAGGAATATCGCCAACGATCCCCGTGTCTCGCTGGTAGTGGCGGCGGAGAAGGGAAATGGGATCAGCGCTTCCCCTCAGCCCTGGGTTCAGGTGAACGGTAACGCTTTTCTGTCGAGGCCCGACGATATTGATGATATAGTCACGGACCTAGCGCACCACTATCTGGCTCCCGACAAGGCATCAGAGTATGCTACAGAGATATTGGGAAAGGCCGATTTTGTGCTTGTAGAAATTTACCACACAAAAGTGCTGGACTTCGATGGGGAGGATTGATGAACGACCTACTGCGAGCGTGTGTATAGTCTAGAAGAGCGTGGGGCTGCTTTGGTCATGAAACGTGTTGGCGCATTGATCCTACCAGCCATAAGCATCCTGTCCGCCTGCGGGCCACGAGGAGAAGAAATCGCGCAGACGACGGTAGCAGTGACAGTTGAATTTCAATCGAAAGTTGCGGTAGCAGTACAAAAAACTAAGGCGGCCCATGCATCACTCATTCCATTGTCACCCAGCACGTCATTTCCCACTCAGACTCCGTTTCCCTCAAATGCTATGCCACACGCCGCCACACCCACCGTTGCCGATACGGCTACGTCGACTGCGATTCCAATAAAGTTCTCTCTTCCGGCCATAACAGCGAACCCAGCCACGCCAATGCCTATCGCCACACACACTATCACGGCAGCGCATACCGCCACATACACTATCACGGCTACGCCCGTCGATGCAGCTGCAGCTGCGGGTGTCAGTTATATCGACATCCAAAAGGTCGTTCTTGCCGATTACATGATGTGGTATGACCCGTGGATTTTCGATGGCAGCATGACGTGGGACGTACCATCTGCAGGGGCTTATAATTCAGACGATCCAGCGACCATCCAGCGCCATGTGATCCTCGCCCAACAAGCCTGTCTCGACGGGCTGTCTGCACATTGGTACGGCCCGCAGGACGTCCGTACCACAAACAACTTCAATCAATTACTCGCTGCTTCTGCGGGGACCAGCCTGCGCCATGTCATCGTCTTGCAAACGAACATCCTACCTGGCGTGACCGAGCAGGGCATTATTGATGCTTACAATTTCGTGCATGCTACCTGGGCGCAGGGCCCTAACTACTTACGCCTTGGCGGGCGGCCGGTACTGTTATTTACTGACATGCCGCGCCCGTGGGGGAGCGATGCCGCCGCGTTGGATGGGTGGGCGCGCATCCGCAGTGCGGTTGATCCCGACCACAATTCTATTTGGTTTGCCGAGGGGCTGTCGACGATTTTCAATCCGCTTTTCGATGGCTTGTATGTTTATCGCGTCGATCATGCTCGATACCCCAACTCTTGGCTCAAACAACCACGCTGGGCCAACGCGCTGCGTGCCGTCGAAACACAAGGCGACTTGCCACTCGGTGGTCTCTACTTCGCCGATACGATTGCGCCTGGCTTTGACGATACGCGCTCGGTGAACGCGCCAATCGACCAGCGCTCCAGCGCCGAACACTTTGCCCGCGACCGCCGCAACGGCGAGTACTATGCTGACACCTACTCCGTCATCCCGCAAACATACGGTGATTTGCTGTTGGTGAAATCACTTAACGAGTGGATTGAAGGTACCGAGATTGAGCCCGGCAAAACCTACGGCGACCGGTATCTGACTCTCACTTGCGAATACGCGAATGACTACCGCTCACGTTAATGGGCGCGGGGTCACAGGAATAAAGACAGCCTCAGGAATCAAACACAGGCGAGAGGGATTAGGCGATTAGGGCCGCCGCAGGGAACTAGCGGGCCCAGACGACGCTTGCGGACCCGCTATGCGCGGGTGTATAGTTTAGGGATGCCTGACTACACGCGCGAAGAAGTCGAGGCCCTAGCCCATGAACCGCATACGGCCGACCTAAGTGGGTTAAATTTATCCAGATCCCTCCTGAGCGGGGCCAACCTGAAGCAGGCCAACCTACTCAATACCAACGTGAGCAACGCCGATCTGCGCGAGGCCGATCTGCGTTGGGCCAACCTGCGCAAGGCCGACCTGCACGGGGCCGATTTGCGCTGGGCCAACTTGCACGGGGCATGGATGTGCGAGGCCATCCTGACTGAGGCCGACCTGCACGGGGCCCGGCTGTGCGAGGCTGTCATGACCGATGCCGACCTGCACGGCGCCTGGCTGGGCGGGGCCGTCATGAGTGGGACCGACCTGCACGGGGCCAACCTGCGTAAGGTCGACTTGGGCGGTGCCCATCTGAGCGATGCCAACCTGAGCAATTCCAACTTGGCGGGGGCTAACCTTACCAATGCCAAGTACAGCGCCGAAACAAAGTGGCCCGAAGGCTTTGACCCGGTAGCGGCGGGAGCGGTGCTGGTGAAAGATTGACTCGCTGGGGGCGCGCATATAATTGAGGCAGTAATAACTACGGAGAGATGACCATGAACAAAGCAGAGGTGTTGGCCGCAATTTTGCGGCGCAATCAGGACGCTATCGGAAGGGCTGTTGAAGGCTTATCCCACGCCGAAACCTTGTTGCAGCTGCCCGGTAAAAGTAACTGCATGAACTGGGTACTCGGCCATATAGCCACGTTCCGTGATGGGATGCTAGCTGACATTCGCCAGCCAGAATACATGACGGAAGCTGAGACAGCGCTGTATGATGATGGTTCGGAACCTATCACTGTTGAAAGCCAGCCGGTTGACCTCGAACGACTGATGCAGCTACAAACGCAAAGCTACGACGCAATTAGCAGATGGTTGGACGGTAACCCGGTTAGACTTGAGAGAGAGTCCCGGCAGGACATCTCCATTAGGAAGGGTTATTTGGGCTACTGGGAGACGGTGATTGAGCACTTCGCTCAAAATATCTGCCACGAATCTATCCACGTCGGCGAACTTAGCGCCCTCCGAGAACTGGCTCTTGTGAGTTTGGGCGAGCGGCGCAAATAGCCCATTGGCAACAGGCACAAAGCGTAGTATGGGTGACTTCACGGCCGAGAATACGTGAGATGGTCAAGTTTATAGTTGGATTGGTCATAATAAGCATTGCTGTTTGGGTGCTTTTCAGGGCGGTAATTGGCGTCGTTACCTACCTTGTCAACCAAGAATGCCCGTACTGGCGGACGCGGGTAGACAAACGCGCAACAGTATGCCCCCAATGTACGAGAGATATACGATAACTATACCCGTCAGGGGATGTGAAGCATAAAGCGTGGATTGACCTTAAGGACTGCAAGACAGAGCATAACGGTGAGCAATTATAACTCGATGGCAAGCACCTCAACTCGTGCCAACCTGTCTCCCTCGCATCTCTTCCCGCAGGCGTGGCAAACCTTCAAGCGTCGCCCATGGATCTGTATCGGAATGTGGATCGTCTATATGATGTTCTCGGGCCAAAGTGGTGGCGGTGGTGGCCAGTGACCATCCTGGGTGGGATCGCTCTCGTGCTAGCGGTAATGATAGTGGCCGGCCCCATTCGCGGCGGCTATGACATGGCGATGTTGCGACTCATCCGCGGCGACGACTCGGTGTCCTTCCGCGATCTGTTCTCTGGCTTCTCGAAGTTCGACAAGCTCCTTCTTACCTTTCTTCTCTACTCCCTTGCAGTCGTCGGGGGCTTCATCCTGCTCATCGTGCCTGGTTTCATTTTGCTGATCGCGCTATGGCCTGCCTTTCTGCTGGTGATGGAAGACGATCTCGGTCCTGTCGATGCCATAAAGAGCGCCTGGGCACTCACCCGCGGTTACAAGATGAAACTTTTCGTCCTGGGCCTGGTGGCCTTCGCAGTGATAATCGCCGGCCTCCTTGCCTTGGGCATAGGCCTGCTCGTTGCCGGACCCGTGGTCGAACTCGCTCGGATAGGAGCCTACGAAGAGATGCGCAGAGCCGCCGAGACGTCTGATCGACCGCTGCCGGCTTGAGCAAGGTCCGCGCAATAGCCATCTCCACCTAACTGAAGCCCAACCCGTTGAGGCGGACATATTATGGCGGCAACAATGCACACGACGAAATACAACATCGGCTGGGACGTGGGTGGATGGAATTGCGACAAGAACCCTCGCGGCCGTGATGCCATCGTCAGGCGCGCGTACGTGTAGCTCCACCGAACCAAAGCCTATCTTAGCCGCCAGGGACAGGACATAGTCAAGTTCGCCAATGAAAGGGATGGGCGCAAACTCCCCAGGGAAAGGTGATACAGCTACGCTCGTTTTCAATTGCTCTCCCGTGGACAGGAAACTCAACCTCTACCTTCGATGTTCGTTATTTTTCTTAGTCTGTTTGCATGTTTGCCGCGATCATACATGGTGTCGAGCCAAGATTTCGCAATTTCCTCGCCCAGCTTTTCTCCTACGAGCCATCCTCCCAAACAGAGCACATTTGCATCATTGTGAGCGCGCGAAAGCTGAGCCGTCATGGTGTCTGTGACGAGCGCGGCCCTTACACCAGGGACCTTGTTGGCAGCAATACTCATTCCGATGCCCGTGCCGCAGATTAGCATCCCGCGATCGCAGTTTCCATTCGCGACGCCTTGGGCCACCTCTACTGCCTCGTCAGGATAATCGACTGGTTGTTCGTCATAAGCACCGACGTCCCGCATTTCATGTCCTAGCTCAACGAGATATGTTTTCAAGTGCTCTTTGAGTTTGTATCCGGCATGATCTGAACCGATAATAATTCGCAATTTAATCCCCTTTCAGTCACCCGCAAGTTGTTTCTCTGCTAGGGTCGTGTGACCCGACATTGTAGAGTTTCTCACCCCTCACCAATTTTAGGAAGACCTCTTTGAAGGTAGCGTTGCAACGTAGTTGCGTGCCATTCGTTAATCTTCAGAGCAACGTAAAAGTCGGGTATGGTCAGCAAACGCTCCTGAGTTTTTCGGGGCAATGATCCCGGAAGCACCATGACAGGACAATCCGCCCAAGTCAAACAAGTCTAAAACAACATAGTTGTTGTTCATGGTTTCACTCAGTATTATCCCTTTATCCCTGTATGGGCAATGCCGCGAATGTAATGTCGTTGCAGTAGAAGGAATAATATGATAACAGGTAAACTCGCCATGGTAGAGGCCGCAAACAACTGAACCCATTGAGTGGTTTCCGGGTTAATGAAAGTTGCCACAGCTACCTGCAGATTACTTCTCCTCTCCTTAAGGCGTCCGTCTTGGACACCTGCATCCCATTTGACATTTTCCGTGCAAAGTGGTCACCCGAGCCAACGTAAGCTTTTCTATAACCGTCCAGCTCAAACTCAGCAGTTAGCCTTTGCACTTGTTCATTCATTTTTTTGCAGGAGTCATTCCAGAAATCTGTATCAGTAGTCGAAACTGTTTGGTGAAGCAGGCTTTTAAAACCGGGCATTTTTCCTCCTGCCAGTCTGCGAAATCCCCTCCTGCTTCCAGACCCGCGTCTAGCAATGCAGATTGTACGTACGATGCTTTATCTAGTCAAGCTACGCGGGCATTTAATCGCCTCGCGTCTTATGTTCGTCGGGTCATCAACCCGGATCGGGGTTTTGGCTATAACAATGCTCCCGCAGGGCAAGGGGTTTTCCATGTTCCCAAAATTGATTAGCCTGCCGGCTCTCGCGGGTCTTCTATCAGTCAGTGGAGTACTGGCCCTGATGATGGCACTTGGAGTGGAAGACGGCAGCAAGGTTGTCCCCATAGGGCGTCTAAGCCTGATCCTTACGGCGATATTATCGATCATTATCCTTCGCGAACCTCTCCCAGCCATAAAACTCGCCGGACTCGGTTTCGGCTCACGTTCACCAATGGTTACACAATCTATTTTGATAATAACCGTCAGGTAGGTGTCACTCTCAATGAGACCGCCGCTCAGGAGGTCGGTGCCAACGCTGCGCACTTCGCGTCATTGCCAGAAAAGTCTGCCCAGAACCCAATTCTCGCATTTTGCCCTAGTGACCTTGTCGGGGTCGTGGCGAGATTGCGCCCTTTCATGGGCCAACTTGGCACCACTCCGGCAATTCCTATGCCTGATTCCCATAACGCGGGCGACTTTGGCAGCTTCCTGGTAGATGCCCCGCACGCGTACGGTATCAAGGCCGATCAACTGCAACACCGTACGGATGGGCACATGGATGTCGATGCAGTAAGGGCTGGGTCAATCCTAATCTGTCCGGTAAAAGTACTCGGTGGCGGTGTTTACCTGGGTGACATGCATGCATTGCAGGGCGACGGGGAAATCGCTGGCCACACCTGTGATGTTTCCGGAACGGTCAGCTTGCAAGTCCATGTACTGAAGGGGGTATCAATTGACGGCCCGATTCTGTTGCCAGTGGTAGAGGATTTGCCTTACCTTGCCCGCCCTTTGTCTCAACGAGAACGGGAAAGCGCAAATGCCATCGCCACCGCTTGGTCTCTTGACGGACTAGACGAATCGGCACCAATCTCGATCATCGGTACAGGACCCGACCTGAACGCCGCCACTGAAAATGGTTTGACGCGGGCCAGCAAGTTTCTTGACATGACGGTTCCGGAGGTTATGAACCGCGCGACCATAACGGGGGCAGTTGAGATCGGGCGGCATCCGGGCGTCGTCCAAGTTACCTTCAGGGCTCCGTTGGATCGACTGGCAGCAGGCGGCGTTATATCCTTAGTACGTGACCAATACGGGGCAGAACTGTAGATTCACTCCGCCTACTCCCCGATGGGATCTGCTAGAATCAGCGACATCAGACCCGCCTCCTGGCGACGCGGGTCTTTCTTTTTAGATGGGTCGCGTTTGCCAACCCGATGTGGTGCCGGGTATGGCAGGACGATTCTATGAACTGGCGATATAATGCGGACGCGTTAAGTGGTGGGCGCGGATAATTCTACGAGTAAGACGCAGATGACATTGAGACGATAGCTCATGTTGTCGATGCCAAACATCAGAGACCGTGTCGTGCCTGTGGGCCGGGCGCTTGACATTGGGGTCAGTTGGGATGGGTGTGATATTGGAGAAGTTTATCCCGAATTATCGATTTAGAATGACCGAAACGATCAAATTAGACCTAAAAGGAATATATTAATGTCAGCGTAATGGGCCTCCTTATCTTCTTATTGATTGCGCTCAAGAGGTAATCCCTGGCGTCAGTGCCAAAAGTTACAGAGATTTAACTGAAGATGACTGGTTTTTTAATGTCGCGGCGAAGGTGACCCCAATATGCCGGGCCTGTTGCAGATGGAGGCACTTGTAGAGATGTCGGCACTAACAGTATTGTCCTTGCCAGGCAATACAGGCAAAATTGTGTATATAGCTTCGGCAAATAATATGAATTTCGCGCGAAAGATTGTTGTTGGCGACCGATTAGATAGTGAGACAAAGTTGCATTCTTTTTGGGCGCGGTATCGGCAATTGTTCTGCAACAAGTTCAGTTATTGGAGAAATTGCTTGCTGGGCAGATTTTACTATTGTGATGCCGGAGGTATTGAATGAGTACAGGGTGTTCGCCAACAAACAAGATGAAAGCTCATAAAACTGATTCAAGACCACAGTTGGAAAACCTTGATGTTTTACCGATCATAGATCGGTCCCTTATCGATTATGACAAATACCACCGGTTCATTGGGCACGCAGGGAGAACGTACCAGATGGCAATTCAGGCCTCAAGGGGGTGCCCCTACAAATGTTTTTACTGCGATGTATATAAAACATACAAGAACCATCGCCGTCGATCGGTTCAACACCTTTTCAACGAAGTGAGGCTTTTAGCAGACATGGGCATCAAGCGCATCGAATTCATAGATGATATCTTTAACGTCAGTAAAAAAGGCTTTAGCGCCTTTTTTGAGCTTACGATAAAACACCGGCTAGATATCAAGTTCTTTTTCCCTACCGGCCTTAAAGGTGACATTTTAGACAAAGCAATGATCGATCTTATGGTTGAGGCGGGGGTGATCGGCGCCAACCTTTCACTGGAACACGCATCGTCCCGCCTGCAGAGAGTGATGCGGAAAAATCTGGATGTTGAGAAATTTCGCGACAATCTTCAATACATCACTAAAACATATCCGTTCTTTGTGCTAGGGCTTAATGCGATGCATGGCTTCCCCACCGAAACAGAGGATGAAGCGTTGATGACGCTAGACTTTATAAAAAGTATAAGGTGGGCTCACTTTCCCTATCTTTCCAATGTAAGAGTATTTCCGGGCACCGAACTGGAACAGTTTGCGCTCGAGCAAGGTATTCCGAGAGCGCAGATTGAGCAGCAGCAGGACATGTCGTTCCATGACATTTCTCCTACACTCCCTTTTTCTCAAGAGTTTACCAGGAATGTCAGAATCCAATTTTTAAGAGAGTACGTCCTTAGCAAAGAGCGATTGCGACATGTTTTGCCATATCAGATGGAGCATTTCACCGAAGACGAGCTTAGCCAAAAGTATAACAAGTATTTCCCGACAAGAATCAAATCGCTGGATGATCTGTTGGAATTCGTCAATATCAACCGCTCTGAACTGGGTCCCGAAACATGTTTGGACGAAAACCGGGTTCGGATCCCCGATCTGCGAACGCGTATCAAAAAAAACTTCCCATCCACAGAAAAGAAGGGGGACGCACTGAGATTAATCTTGGTTGACCTAGCAACGTACTTTTCCACCAGCAAAGACACTCGTGAGTATAGTGTGCTCGAGCCCCCTCTGGGATTGATGGCCCTGTTGAGTTATGTAAACAGGGAATTTGGAGACCGGGTTGAAGGTAAAATATGCAAATCCCGTGTTGATTTCGATAGTTATGAGGAGCTATACAATCTTATAAATGGTTTCAGCCCGGACATCATAGGTGTTTCCACCTTATCATTTTACAGGCATTTCTTTCACAAGGCGGTTGACTATATCCGGAAACGCGGGATTTCAACACCGATAATCGCGGGCGGGCCTTATCCCACTGCATCTTATACAGAGGTCTTGGAAGATAGCAATATTGATATCGTTGTTATAGGCGAGGGTGAAATAACTCTTGCCGACATCCTTAAAGAGATACTCGCTAACAATAAGCATCTACCAGAGGGTAATGTCCTAAAAAACATCCCCGGAATTGCATTTCGGCGCTCCAGACAGTTTGCCGAGCTGGAGGAGGAGTCAAATTGGATGGAGTGATGCGAGCGCTGCTAAAGGGAAGAGCAACAGATATGATGAGAGAGAGTACCTCAGGATGTCCTAGAAAGTACTTTCCTGAGAACTCGCCCGAAGAGGGTCGAAAACCCGCAATGAACTCGAATAAATGTCTACACGAATTGTCTTTGTGCTAGTCAATGTTGTCGGAGGCGCGGCAGTCGTTGGTGGATACGCATGGTGTCTTGGCACTTATCCGGAGCACCGTGAGGCTCTGTGAGGTGGAGTCGACGGAACGCTAAGACGAATATTCACGCTATCAATGTTTCCCGCAGCCGCGGGCTATCTGACTTTCTGCTATGTAACCATCTTCCAAGGAGGAGCGATGACATTTGGCGAAGACGCGGCGGTGGGGGCGAACACAATCGTGATTCTTGCGATAGTGTTCCTGACCTCAGCTGCTATGTGGGTGCCATCATCAATTGCTTATATTCGCAACGGAGAACATGCTTGGTGGTTGGTATGTGTGGTATCTCTATGGGTTACGGCTTTGTCCCTTCTCGCCATGACGGCTGTAACCGCTACTTCACCTGTGGGCGGGGTTCCCGAGATCGACAAATATGCCTCGGTGGTGGGATTGGCATACATAACATTTCACTGCCTGATGCTTGACGCTATTGGTTGGGTGTTGCTGTTTTAAAGGCGGAACTTCGCCACCGTTGAGATCCACTCGAAAGCGAAGAGGATCACTGCCTTCCTGAACGTAGACCCTACGCAGGTACCGCAGGTGGGCGGCTTTGCTCGTGACGTCACCGATGTTGGTCACTGGGGAACACGCGATCTGGAGTTGACGTTGAAAAACACCGAAGAACTGCAGCGCGCCATGCCTTTGTTCCTGAGGGCTTACGAGCGGACCTGAACTATCCGCTAAGGCAGCGCGATCTGAGTCCACTGCATCGGGTCAACCTGCACCCCGCCGAGATACATTTCCCAGTGCAGGTGCGGGCCGGTCACCAGCCCGGTCGCACCGATTTCACCTATGTGTTGCCCCGCTGTGACCGTATCGCCGACGCTGACGTAAATCTGTTCCTGATGCAGCAGCGCCGAATAAACGCCTAGGCCGTGGTCGATGATGGTCACGTTGCCGCGCACATGCATCCGTTGCGCCAGCACCACGCGCCCCGGCGCGGGCGCGTGCACCGCGGTTCCGCCACGCGCGGAGAAATCCACCCCGCCGTGATATGAATGATAGCCGCCACCGTTGTAGCTTCGCCGTGTCCCAAACTCGGAGGTGATGCCGCTAGGCACCGGTCGCTGAAAATGTCCCTGCCAGTAGCGTGCGGCAGTCACCGGTGAGACGGTGTCTGCCAGCAATTGGCGCTCGTTGGCGGTCACTGTGGGGTCGCTCAATAGGTCAGTCACGCTCGCGCTGAGCACTATGTCTTCATATTGATAGCCACCGTCAACCACGGTCAGCGTGCGGGCATAATGGTAGCTGGCACCGTTGCGGTCGGTGGCGTGCAGGCTAAGTTGCAAGCTTCCCAGCACGGCCAGCGCGTCAACACCGACCAACCCATAATAATGTTCCCCCTCGCTAAAAAAGAGAATCTCCCCTGCGCCGAGGATGCCGGAAAGGTTGGTGATATCGGCAATCGGCAGCGTAAGACTGAGCGTGCGCCCCTGCTCCGGGGTTGTCGTGCTGAATAGAACCGCAGCGAAAATTGCGTCCGCCCCTGCCGGCATTCTCGCCACCTCGCCAGGAATGGAAAGGCGCTGCCCGACGTAAATCAATCCTGGGTTGCTCAGCTGGTTCGCGCCGGCGAAAGCATTCACCGAGCTGCCATAGTGAGCAGCAATGCGCCAGAGCGTCTCGCCCCGTCGCACCACGTGCGTGGCGGCCGCGCCCGCCAATGGCGCACAAACTTCACTGCCCGGCAGCGTGATGCTCTGCCCGGCAATGATTCGATCCGGGTTGCTGATGCCGTTAAGCGATGCCAGCGCGGGGTGCGTGCTGCCAAAGCGGCGCGCGATCGACGCGAGCGTATCGCCCCACTGCACTATGTAACCAGGGCCGGCGTCGCAGGCGGCCGCATTCGCTGGCACTGCGCCACCTAGCATTACCGCGGCCAGTCCAAACGCGGAGATGATCTGTCTGGCGCGGAGCGCGCATGTTTCCATGCTTACGCAGGGGTGCAAGAAATCTGCCCGCCGCACCGCCTTGCAGATAAGGACCGTGTTGCGGTTCTGGCACAGTAATTGCAGGCTCTAGCGTTGCCATGCAATTTCTAGAAGAGTTCTGGATGAAGGCGCTAAACTTTGTCGAGCAGGGCATCGTCAGGGACACCTATCTCAGCGCGACGCCGCCGAGCGTGATGCGGGTGGTTGTTCCGCTGGTGGTGATCGGGGTGCTATCTACCGTGAGCAGCGCGGTTTTTCGCGCGGCGCGCTATGTAGCCTTCACCGCCGTGTGCGGCGCGGCTTTTTACTTTTTGCTCCGCACTCTCTGAAGCGTGCAGCGATGCGCTGTGGAAGTTCTCCGCGCAGACGAACGCCGCTATCACCGTGTTCCACCGAACTCACCAGTGCATGTCGATGAAACAGGGAAATGAGATACCCTTCCGTGTAGGGCAAATCCACAGTCATTTCCACAAGCGATTTGCGCAGCACACCCTGGATAGCTGCCTGCAGCCGCTCGAGCCCGCTGTGCGCCAGACCCGAAACCGCGACAGCGTCCGGAAACTCCGAGACGAGCGCTTCAGGAGGTTTGCCGGCGGGCAGCCGGTCGGTTTTGTTCACCGCGGTGAGGACGGGCGCAGCGCCAACGCCTATTTCCGCGAGTGTCTGCAGCACCACTTGCGCCTGCTCAGCCGCGTTTTGGTGCGCGCAATCAATCACGTGCAGCAGCAGGTCGGCCTCGGTTATCTCTTCCAGCGTGGCTCGGAAGGCGGCCACCAGCGTGGCAGGCAACTTCTGAATAAAACCAACCGTATCGGTGAGCAAAAACGGGCGTCCGCCGACAGGCTCGATGCGGCGCGTGGTAGGGTCGAGGGTGGCGAAAAGCTGGTCCGCCACGAGCACGTCGGCGTCGCTCAGCGCACGCAGCAGCGTGGATTTTCCGGCGTTCGTATAACCTACCAGAGCGACGACCGGCACGCGCGAGCGTCTACGTTGCTGCCGGTGGCGGCCGCGGTGCTCCCTGACCTTTTGCAGCTCGGCCTTCAGGTGGGTGATGCGACGCGTAATCTCGCGCCGGTCGACTTCCAGTTGCGTCTCTCCAGGGCCGCGCAGCCCAACCCCGCCCACAGAGCCGGTGCGCCCTGCCGCGCCTCCCGCCTGGCGGGCGAGATGCGTCCACTGGCGCGTCAGGCGCGGCAGGCGGTACTCATATTGCGCCAGCTCCACCTGCAACGCGCCCTCGCGCGTGTTGGCGTGGCCCGCGAAAATATCCAGAATCAACGCGGAGCGATCGAGCAGCCGCGCGCGCGCTCCGAGCGATTTTTCCAGCTCGCGCTGGTGGCGTGGCGAAAGTTCACAATCGAAAATGACCAATTCGGCGGCGGTCTCCTCTATGAGTTCAACTAATTCGATGACCTTTCCGGAGCCGATGTATGTAGCTGCATTTGGTCGCTCAAGGTGTTGTGTCAGCCGCCCGACCACCGCCAGGCCAGCGGTATTCGCCAGCAGCGCCAGCTCGTCCAGCGAATCATGCATCGGTAGCAGCTGGGCGTCGGCGCGCAGTTCCGCCCCCACCAACAACGCGTGTTGGCTGTGCGCCGTGGTTGGCAATGGCGTCTTGCTCATGCGCACTATTCTACTGCAACGGATACAGTCACAGGTTTGGGCCGCAATCAGCGCGCGCTATTTCAGCACTCGCGAGAGGGCACGCTGAGAATGTTCGCCGGAATTCCACTCACACTCGGTATCGAGGAGGAGTACCAGATCGTGCATCCGGACACGCGCGATCTGCACTCGTACATGCAGCAATTCCTGAAGAGCGGCCGGCGGGTGTTGCCGGCCGGCGGACTGAAACCGGAGCTCATGGCGAGCCAGGCGGAAATGGCCAGCCACATTTGCGCGGATGTGCAGGAGTTGCGGACGGAGGTAGCGCGCATGCGCAGTATGGTGTGCGAACTTGCCGAGCCGGACGGGTTAATTATCGTTGCGGCTAGCACGCATCCTTTCGCCAGGTGGACAGAGCAGGACGTCATGGAGGGCGACCGCTACCGCCGCTTGCTGGATGACTTCCGCGCTGTGGCACAGCAGCTGCTCGTGTTCGGGATGCATGTGCACATTGGCTTCGGGGACGCCCCCGGCACAAAGGACCTGATGATAGAAGTGATGAACCAGTTGCGTTATTTCCTCCCGCACGTTCTCGCCCTCAGTGCCAGTTCACCGTTCTGGCAGGGGCGAGACACCGGCCTGAAATCTTACCGCAGCGTTATTTTTGAAATGCTACCACGCACCGGCATTCCGTTATCGTTCAAATCTTTCGCCGAATACCAGCGCTTTGTTGACATGCTCGGAGCGGTGGGATCGCTAAGTGAAGAAGCAGGTGGAAAGCCGGACGCGACCAAAATCTGGTGGGACGTGCGCCCCCACCCGCAGTTCGGCACCCTCGAGGTGCGCATCTCCGATATCTGCACACGCATGGATGACGCAGTTTCGCTTGCCGCGTTGATTCAGGCCATAGTGGCGTTGTTAATTAAATTGCGCCGCAGCAATCAGAGCTGGCGTGCCTACCGGCAGCATCATCTGGTGGAGAACAAGTGGCGCGCGATACGCTATGGCGCCGAGGGAAAACTGATTGATTTTGGCTTGCAGGCAGAGGTGGCATTTCCGGCGCTAGTGGATGAACTAGTGGACCTTCTGGACAATGTGGTCGATGAGCTGGGCAGCCGCGCAGAGGTTGAACACATCCGTAACATTGTGCGCCGCGGCACCAGCGCGCAGCAGCAGCGGCGCGTGTATGCGCGCGCCCTGCGCGAAGGCGGCAGCAATGAAGAGGCGTTACACGCAGTGGTGGACCATCTTGCCAAGCAGACAATGATGGGCGTGCGCTGAGTCAGAGCATTGCAGCACAGTGCTCCATTACCGTGGAGAGCACCTCTTGAAGCGCGCGCAGCGCCCGCAGTGAATATTGGCCGTAGCGCTCCCGTTTCGGCCATTTCTTTTTTCCCGGCGGCGGGTCTAACGGCGGCAGCAACCCGAAATTGGCCTTCATTGGCTGAAAAGTACTCGGTCTGGCGTGCGTCACATAGTGACACAGTGCTCCGGCCATTGTACTGCGTGGGAGCGTCAACAGCGTCTTGCCAGAGAGTAGCCGCGCCGCGTTCACTCCGGCGAGCAGTCCGGTGGCCACATTCCCGACATAGCCCTCCACTCCGGTGATCTGCCCCGCAAAAAAAAGGTCCGCCCGCACACGCGCCTGCATTGTCGCTAGCAGCGCAGCGGGCGCGTCTATGAAAGTGTTGCGGTGCATCATCCCGAAGCGCGCGAAGCGAGCGCGCTGCAGCCCAGGTAGCATGCGCAGCACGCGCCGCTGCTCGGACCACTTGAGATTAGTCTGAAAGCCGACAAGGTTGTAAAGCGTGCCGGCCAGATTGTCCTGACGCAGCTGCACAGCCGCGTAGGGCCGGCGACCGGTTCGCGGATCGCGAAGACCGACTGGGCGCATCGGGCCGTAAGCCAGCGCGTCGCGCCCGCGGGCGGCCAGAATTTCCAACGGTAGGCAGCCTTCAAAAAACCGATGTGCGCCCGCCCGCACTCCAGTGCATATGTCTTGTTCGAACTCGCGCAACGGAATGCGCCCCGCCGCCAATAATTTTTGCACGAAAACATCATACTGCGCCTCATCAAGCGGGCAGTTGATATAGTCGCCCGCCTCCGTGCTACCTCGCCGGTAACGAGATGCGCGGAAAGCGATGTTCATGTCAATGCTGTCTGCATACACTATCGGCGCCAAGGCGTCATAAAAGAACAGATTCTCGCTTCCCAGAACCGCGCTAATGTCGGCGCCGAGAGCGACCGAGGTGAGTGGCCCGCTAGCCACAATGGTGGTCTTGGAGGGCACCGTTGTTTTCTCCTTCCGCGCCACCCGGATGCACGAGTGTCCCTCGATCTTCTCGGTGACCAATCGCGCGAATGCTTCCCGATCAACCGCCAGTGCCCCTCCGGCCGGGAGCGCCGTGGTGTCAGCGCACTCCATGAGCAACGACCCCAGCCGCCTAAGTTCCTCTTTCAGCAACCCCGAGGCCCGGTCAGTCAAATTCGATCCAAGAGAATTCGAGCAAACAAGTTCAGCCAGCCTAGACCCAATGTGCGCTCCGGTCTGCATGCCTGGGCGCATTTCGTAAAGCGTCACCTCAAGCCCCCTCTCCGCTGCCTGCCAGGCCGCCTCACTCCCAGACAGCCCGCCGCCGACCACTGTCAGTTTCCCAGACACAAACTCATTCTAACACCGTTATCCGCGGCTGCGGTTTGGCACGCTTCTTGCACTATTACCTGTGGCCTGCTACACTCACGTCTGGAAACCAAGGGATCACTCATGCCAATCACAATGACCAAACAGGTGCAGTCTACCAGCCAACGGCAAATGCCGGCGGCGCATCTGACGCGCACCATGCAACTACTGGAGAAAACTTGCGCTGATCTGGACTCCGAACTTTCTACTGAAATCAACGACAACCCGGCGCTTGAAATGGTGGATGAGTCACGCTGCCCCGATTGCAAACGCATTATTTCATCCTTCCCGTGCCAGATTTGCGTCAGCCGCGAGAACGGTAGCGGGCCAATAGTGTATGTGGCCCCTCGCAACACTTCAGACTACCGCCCAGCCGTAGGTGATGAGTATTACTCCTCCGACAACGGGCTCCGCACGCCGGAAAGTCTTGCCGACCATGTACTGAAGCAGGTCGCACCATCCCTCACTGAAAACGAACGCGCGGTAGCCGATTACATTTTGGCTCGCTTGGATGAACACGGCCTCCTACTCGATCATCCCGCCGAGATTGCGGCGTACTTGCGTGTGCGGTTGAGCGCAGTGAAGCACATATTGGGACAGCTAAGGCGCGCTGACCCGGTGGGGGTGGGGTCTCAAAACGTGTCCGAGTGCCTGCTCACGCAGCTGGAGATGCTCGAGAAAGACGGGCAAGTGCACCCGCTCGCTCATGCCCTCCTGACAGAGTTCTGGGAACACCTTGCGCGGCGTGATTTCGTCACCATTGCAAGGAGGAGACATGTCTCAGTAGAAACCGTAAGCGCAGCCGCTCAGTTTATCAAGCGCAACTTGTCGCCTTACCCTTCTCAGGCGCATTGGAACAACAATGAGGCTGCTGGCGGCCGCTATTTCAGACCGGACGTGGAGGTAAACCAGAGCCCGCACACTGCGGATGGGCCGCTGGTGGTGCAAGTATTCACCGCGGCGCGCGGTTGGCTGCGCGTGAACCCTTCCGTACGTAACATCATCAAACAGATCGAAGAACCCGAAAAGAAAGATGAATGGGCTTCATATTTGGAACGAGCTGCCCTCTTCGTAAAATGCATGCGCCAACGTGACAACGCCATGCGCCGCATCGTGAGGCTGATAGTCAAGCGCCAGCCGGCATTCATCCTAGGAGGAGATTCTGATTTGATCCCGATGACACGCGCCGAATTAGCCGAGGAGCTAGATCTACACGAATCCACTATTTCTCGCGCAGTCGCCGGCAAAACCATCGCTCTGCCAAGCGGGCACATCATTCCGCTTGCGCGATTTTTCGATCGCTCCCTTGCAGTACGCGCAGCAGTGCGTAAAATAATCGAGCATGAGGATTCAGCAATGACCGATGAGCAGGTCGCCGCCCAACTGGTGGAGTGCGGCTATAAGGTCGCGCGGCGAACCGTAGCAAAATACCGCTCCATGCTTGGCATTCTACCCGCCAATCTGCGCGCTCGGCAGCTGCCTCGAGCTGCCTGATGACGGCAACCCGCCTAGGAAGGTCCCTTTCTCTACTTTCGGGACTTTCTTCTGCGCGGAATGACGAAAGCTACCGTTTACTGCTAGCGCATCATGACCAGGCGGTCTTGTTTGCCACACTCCCCGACGGGGAAATCGGCGACGCAAATCTTAAGGCGTTGAAGCTAACGGGGTATGCGCGCCCAGAATTGTGCGCGCTTGCCGTGTCCGACTTGCTATCTCTTGACACGGAAGACGGCCTACTGCAAAGCCTGTCCGCTCTCGAGCCAGGCGTCACTCGCCATTTCGCGGATGTGACGATGCGCACGCACGCTGATGAGACCGTGCAATTAAGCTTGCGCGCCGCCCGAGGTGGCGACAGCGAGGAGCTGCTCATGCTGTTGCTCGCGCCACACGTGCAAACCGAAGACGACCTCGAGGACGCCCGTGCCGGCGAGAGCAGCAGGGCGATGCACGCACTGGCTGCGCTCATCGCCCTGCTGCAAACCCCATCCTCCGTCGCACTAGCGGACGCCGTGCCAATGTGTCGTGTTTTCCTCGGAGCAGATAGCGTGGCGCTTTTTTCTGCGACTGTTCCGCCCGGCTTTACGCTGCTGGCTGCTGCGCCCGAGGGCGGGTTCCCAAACTCCGTAGCGGCGACGGACGCGGCCGTAGGACATGCGCTGTTTGAATGGCGGGCGGGCACACCGGCCGCGTCCGTGCTTGCGCGCATGGCCCGCGACCGGGGACACGAGGTGTTGCTGGCTCACCCGCTCGGCGACCGCGTTGGACGCAGCGGGGTGCTCGTTGCGCTTTATCAGGCGGGCAATCGAGCTGCGCTGAGAGGGCCTGCACGCATGGAAGTCGCCGCGCGCGCGTTGACCGTATTCATGGAGTTGCAGGCACAGTTGCAGGCCGCTCGCGCGCATTCGATGCGCGCGCAAAAGGTGGAGCGGCTCTGGCGCGCGTTGCTGCAGGCAACCGGCGATGGCGTGATCACTGTCGGTGCCGATGGAAAGATCGGACACATTAATGCACCCGCTGAAAGATTGCTCGGTTATCAACAGTCCGAAATAGCGGAAATGCCGTTGCTCGACGTTCTTGTCGCCGCCCAGCCGGTTGCGCGCGCGGTGCTCGCGGCTCTGCGAAAAGGCGAGACCTATGGAGGGAACGACATATCCCTAGTACGTAGGGACGGCCTAGATGTGCATGTGCAGTTGCGCGCCATACCAGTGCGGGGGCACCATAATCTGGACAACACGTTCGGAGTGATCACTGTCAGCGACCACTCCGAACGCAAAGCGATGGAGGCCAAGGCACAGCACCTCGAGCAGCGCGCCTTCCTCGGGGATTTATCCGCTATTTTCGCGCATGAAATCCGCAATCCACTAAACGGGATAGCAACCGGGCTGCAGTATCTTCAGATGCAACTGGAGACTGAAGATCGCTTGCAGGAATCGGTTGAAGACATTCTGAATGAAGCTATGCGCATTAACCGTCTTCTGAAGGATATTCTGCTTATCGGCAGGGCGAAAGAACTTGCAATCAAAGCGGCAGATCTGGGTGCGGGCGTCAAGGCACTTGCCGAGCGTTGGCGGGAGCGCCTGCACAGGCGGGGAATTAAACTGGAGGTGGATGTTGACGAAAGCACACCCTTTGCTCTGGCGGATACGGACCAAATGGAGCAGGTGTTCACTAACCTGCTCTCCAATGCCATGCACGCAATGGGAACCGATGGCGGCACGGTGACTGTCACTGTGCAGCCATCCCTCTCTCAGTTGGAGCTGCGCAGCGAGCATGTGCAAATAAATATCGCGGACAGCGGCCCCGGCATACCCCCGGATGTTAAGGAGCGCGTGTTTGATCCGTTTTACACTACGAAGCAAGAGGGTACCGGACTAGGACTGGCAATATCGCAGCGCATTGTCAACGCCCATAGAGGTACACTGTCCGTGGAGAGTACGCCAACCATCGGTACTGTGTTCATGGTTGTACTTCCGGCAGCGCCGTCCGAAACCAATCCATTATGACCACCGTTCTGATTGTCGAAGATGAGCCGACGCCGCGAAATTTTATCGCCAAAATTCTGGCGAAAAAGGGCTACGAAACCGTGGAGGCCGAGACTCTGGCTGGCGCGCATAAGGTTTTGGATCAAGATGCCGCCGATGTGGTGCTGCTCGACGTGAAACTGCCGGATGGAAATGGCTTCATCTTGCTCGACCGTCTGGTGACAGAACAGCCCGGATTGCCGGTGATTGTTGCCACCGGCTACGGGGACATTGACATGGCAGTGGAGGCAATGCAAAACGGTGCCTTTGACTTCATGTCCAAGCCGATAGACGCGGCGCGACTGCTACGTTCACTTGAGCATGCAGACGAACACGTTGCGTTGCATCGCGAGCTTGCACTATTGCGCCGCGAACGCCTCTCGGGAGAGTACTGGGTAGAGAGCTCGGCGGCGGCGATGAACAAAGTGAACGATCTGATTGGACGCGTAGGTCCCACGCCGGGAAACGTGTTGCTAACAGGCGAGACCGGCACCGGCAAGAGCATGGTAGCAGGGCTGTTGCATGCGCAGAGCCCGCGCGCTGAAAAAGCATGCGTCACCATCAATTGCGCGGCCATAGCTGACTCCATGCTGGAAAGTGAGCTCTTCGGACATGAGGCCAACGCCTTCACCGGGGCCGGCAACAAGCGCAAACTGGGGCTGATGGAAGTCGCGGACGGCAGCACTCTGTTTCTAGACGAGATCTCCACAATGAAGGCGGATCTACAGGCGAAACTGCTGCGCGCTCTCGAGGAACGGGTCATACGCCGCGTTGGCGGCACGAATGAGCTCAAGATTGATATTCGTTTGATTACCGCGACTAATAGAGACATCCCGCAAATGGTGGGTAAAGGCGACTTTCGTGAAGACCTATACTGGCGGCTGAAAGTGGTAGAAATAGTGATGCCGCCGCTGCGCGATCGTGCGGAGGATATCCCCGCTCTGACCGGCGCATTCATTCACAGTCTCGCCCCGGATTACGGCAAGAATGTTACCGGCGTGAGACCTCGCGTCATGAAAGCCCTGGGGTCCTATGCGTGGCCCGGCAACATCCGTGAGCTCCGCAACACCGTAGAGCATGCGCTTCTCCTCTGCGATGACGCCGAAATTGACCTGGCTCACCTGCCCGAAGAAATCCGCCGCACAACAACAGCCTGAACTCCAAATCCACGCTTCGCGCCAGCATGGAAGGCATGCCTGATGGCATGCTTCTTGCACGACAAAGCGCATCGATCCGGAGGCAAAGTTGTCGAGGCTTTACTAATGATCATCAATGCTGAGAATATGCGCATGTTAATCGCGGCGCTCCAACTGATTTTCGGCGTCGTCTTTCTCGTGGCGGGTCTACGGAAGTTGCTTGCGCGGGAATTTACACCTGCCGCGAGGGCGCTGGCCACACAGTCAGCCCGTATCGGCCAGAAAGGCCTGCGCGAGAATGTCGGTGTCATCAGCCAGACAGCAACGCAGCTGCTCAGCGCCGTGAACCAACTGGTGCGCACATCGGCAGGAGTAGGCGCGTTCCTCGTCTTGGTGGGTTTGTTCTTCATGATGGCGGCTTACTGGGTTGTGAGATAAACCTTCCTGATGCTCAGCGCGTATCAGGTCACCAAAGAAATAACATCTACGCTGCCTGAATCCGCCTGGTCGGTGACAATTCATCGCCTACACGCAGAGCCGGCCAATTTTGCGCTGTGCCGCCGCCGTGAGGTGCTCACCGCGTTGCTCGAGCGCCCTGACGCCGGCGATGCGGAGAAATGGAGACCTGGTGCGGTTGGCCTTACGGCACTATCTGTACTGGAACCCGATGCCGCACCGGACGCGCACCGCTGGCTCATTGAGACCACGGCCGGGAGAGAGCGGCTGAACGATGCATACGCACCTCTTTTCACGGAAGCCGGGAATTTCGCTCCATGTACTGATGGAGATGCACTGATAGATGCTACTGCCGCGGCGGTGGCGTTGCGACAAGAGTTCACGCAAAGCGAGGACATCCGCGCGCGCATAGTGCAAGCAGCTGCTGCCTCCCCCTCGCAGTGGCGGCTGCCTCTCATCTGCCTTTACGGAATGCTCGCGGCAGACGACCCTATCATCACAGAGCTACTGGAGGCGGGGTCACCCCGCCTGGCAGAACCCGTGGTGCACATGTGGCATGCAAACGAATCCCAAAAGGAGCTTCGCGCTCTCGCCGAACGTACTGTACCCGGCTTGACGCCCCGGGCACAACTATGGTTGGCGCAGGCATTGCGCCATCACGGAGCGTATGAACTGTGCGCGCTGATCGGCGACCATGTTGTTGAACGACAAGATAAGCACACCACTGATGAAAGCGAACTTGTACTCGCCGCGCACGCTCTGGCTACCGAAGCCGAAGCCAGCCTGCTAGCGCTTGAAACCAGGCAGCCTGCAGCGCGCTCCGATCTCGCCAGCGCGCTGCAGGCTGCCCAATCACTGACGTCCGGGCTCGCAATGCGAGTAGGCGAGGCGGCGCTCATGGCAGGCGACGCCGTCAGCGCGCTGGCCGCATTTGAGCAGGCTGAGAGGTTTGATGTCGATGACCGCGAGGCATCCGTAGGCGTTGCCGAAGCCAAGATTGTGCTTGGGGAGCACGCCGATGCGCTCGAGACGCTAGCCCGAGGCATGGACGAATCCCCGCGCGGCCAGCTAGCGTTGGCACGCGCACAATCGGCTGCCGGTGACGTGGAACTGGCAGCGCAAACAGCAAGTAGTGTCATCTCAGGCGCAAACAGTGCGCCTGAATTGGAGCGATGCGCGGAGGTTCTTAGCGATGCGGGCGACCATGAGACCGCCGCCGCCGCGCTGGAAAAAGCCGTCACACTCACGTCCTCTCCGGCACCACTGCTTGCGTGGCAATCGCAGGAATTGCTCGCGTCCGGGCGCATTCGGGATGCGCGCGAGGCTGCTTTTCAAGCGGTCGCACTAGAGACTGAGGCCGCCGAGAACCGCGTGGCGATGGCACGGGCGCTGGAGGCGACAGACGCCGTGATTTCACCTGACTACGGGCAGGCTCTCGTGCACTGGACTCGGTCTATAGAGGTCAATCCTGACGAAACCGATTATCGAGTCGGCCTTGGGCGCTGTGCGCTCAAGGCCGGCAAGCCGATGATGACGCGCGAGGTGTGTTCGAAACTACTTGAAGCGCATCAGATTGACGATCGTGCCTCCAGTACCCAGCGCGCGACTGCAGGCGAAGTGCACGCTCTGTTGGCTCAATCACTGCTCGCGCTCGGAGAGCATGAAGCCGCTGGTGAAAATTTCCAGAAAGCGACTCAACTCGCGCCGCAATCCTCTGGGCCGTGGCGAGCTATTGCGTCCTTCCACAAAGACCGCGGTGAATTGGGGCGGGCCCGAAGCGCGCTTGAATCAGGTATGCAGAATGTTGATGCCGACGACAAACACAGTAAGGGTGTGCTCCTCACTGATATCGCGCGGCTGCAATTGGTGGCTGAAGAATCCAGTGCGGCCATCGAATCACTTCGACAGGCCGCCAGTTTGCGCCCTGCAGACGGAGACATCCACTTACGGCTCGGGAAAGCCTTGCTTGCTCAGGACGAGTACGTCTGTGCGGTGGAGGCGCTCACGCGCGCGGCAGAATGCCTGCCTGCGGATGCGAGCATATGGCACGCGCTAGGGCAAGCACAGCAAGGTGCCGGGGATGCCGCTGCAGCGCTTGAGGCGTTGCAGCGAGCGCAAGCATCCGGAATGCAATCCAACGAGCTCGCTGCACAGGCCGGCACGTTGGCGCTGCAACTGAATAAATTTGACCTCGCCCGTTCCAATTTGGAGACGGTCGCCAAAGACGAGGACGCTGAGATGTCCACACTTTGCGCGTACGCCGAGACACTCGAGCAGGCACAAGACTGGCGGACAGCGCTTGATGTGTATCAGCGCGCAGTCAAGTTGCAGCCAGAGAACAACGAACTCATCGCTCGGCTAGGAACCTGCTGCCTAGAGTTGGGCCAGACGGAGGCAGCCATCGCTGCGCTGGCGCCTGCCGCAGAGAGCAGCCCCGATGAGCTTCCGCTGCAGAAGACTATCGCGCAGGCATATTTGCAGGCGTCTATGTGGGATGAAGCGTTGTCTGCTCTCGAGCGAACCTTGCGCCTCGCGCCGGATGATGTGACTGCCCTAAAACAAGCCGCGCAGGCGTCTGTCATCGCGGGCGACCCTCAACGATCAATCGAATTTCTTCACCGGGCCGCCGCACTCAAGCCGGACGATCCGAGCGCTCGCGCGCAGCTCGCGCAAGTCTATGCAGATGAGAAGCGTTGGATTGAGGCACGAGACGCAATCACGCTGGCAATTGAACTAAACAGCCGCAACGCGGAATTTCATCACCAGCTGGGGACTTTCCTGATTGCTCTCGGAGAGGACGAAACTGCGCTCGGTGCGTTCAATCAGGCGTCTCAAATTGATCCCAATAACGCTACTTTGCTGGAGGCTCTGGCAGACGCCCAATCACTGGCCGGACAGTTCCAGGCCGCGCACACCACATTCTTACGCGCAGCTGAGGTGCTGCAGGCGGAGACGCATGAGGATCCTGACAGCGGTCAGGCCCGCCGACGGGTAAATCTCGGACGGGCCGGCGACGCGCTCGTGTCGCAAGGTAAGGAGGCGCATGCCATCGCGCTATGGCAAAAAGTGCTCCTTGCTGAACCCGATGATGCCGCACTGCAGAAAAAACTTGGCGAGGCGCTGCTGCGCCAAGGCCGCGCGGAGGAGGCAATCGCGGCTTTCGAAAATGCCCTTGGTGTCAGCCAAGAAGGGGATGCCGAAGCCGTCCTTGGCGCAGCAGAAGCGGCGATTGCTCTAGGGGAGGCAAATCGCGCGCACCGGCACATAGAGACTCTCGGGCAGATTCCTCCCCACTCACCGCATTTAGCTTATCGGCTTGGGCACCTTTGTCGCCAACTTGGCCAGATTCAAAGTGCGCATAAGGCATTTCGCCAGGCGGTAACCCTTGCTCCTGAACAGGGCGTTTACCGCTCCATGCTGGCGCTCACGTTATCTGATCTCGGTGACCGCGCCACGGCCGTAGATGAAGCCAACCGCGCTCTGGCTGCAGCGCCAACAGACATGACTGTGCTAGCACACGCTGGGATTGTGTTTCTGCAATGCGAGCGTCACGCCGAGGCGATCAATGCGCTTAAACGAGTAATCGGGTCGGTGGACACGGATGCGGCCACGCATCTCTCGGTTGCGAAGGCGCTCATCCGAGCGGCCGAACTGCGGCGCCTTTATAATGAGCAGGATGCGCAACCTGATCATGAACGCAAACTGGTTGCGCGTGCGTTGGAGCAAGTCGGTCAACTTGGCTCGCCCGCGGACGCCGTACAAGAGTGGCTTGCTCGGGCGCAGATACTCGTCGGCGACGTGCAGGCCGCTGTCCCGACTCTGGAAGCCATTGGAACCCAGACGCAATCGGCTGAGATTTACTGCGCGCTGGCTGCCGCACATTATCAGACTGGCGATTTCCTGCAGGCGCAGCAGGCCGCCCGCTGGGTACTGGACCGGCGTCCGCAGCACCTGCCCGCGCTTCTGCAACTCTCTATAATTGCCGCTGCTCAGGATGACCCGGACGCTGAGATGGGCGCGCTCGAGCGCGCTGCCGCACTCTCGCCAGAGGACGCAATTACCCATTTTATGCTCGGGCAGACGTTGCTGAGCCGAGGGGATATTGACCCCGCAAAGACGGAAATAGCTCGGGCGGTGCAATTGGCGCCGGAGCGGGCCACCTGGCACTTCAGTCTGGGCGAGGTGTGCCGTGACAGTGATGAACCGGATGCTGCACTATCACATTTCCAGATGGCAGCGCACCTCGCTACCGAGCAGCGATTAAGCGCGCAGGTAATCGCTAAATACCGTGCTACTCTGGCGCGCGCCTACGCGGCCGATGGAGATGACGCCGCTGCACGCGAACAATACGAGGCGGCGCTGCAGCTGGACAATACGCAGTCAGAATGGATGTTGGAGGCTGCGCAAGCATGCATGCACGTGGGGGATTCCGCTGCAGCTATCCAAAGGTTCGACCAGGCGGCGCAGGCCTCACCGCACGGGATTGAACCACTGGTGGGCGGTCTCAAAGCGGCCATGGCGATTGGCGACACCAAGCAGGCCGAGAGTTATGCACTCAACGCCCTCAGACACGATCCCGACAACAGCACCGCCCTCACTGCCCTGAGTGAGCTGTATGCACAGCGAGGCGACACCGAAAACGCGCTCGTCTCGCTCGAACATGCAATTGAAAACACGCCTGACCTCGGACCAGTGTTGCTCGCTAAAGCGCAGGTCCTCTCCGATTCGAATCGCCCGATGGAAGCGCTCGCGGTGCTTGACAAAGGGATGACTCATCTCAATGATGACGATGCGGCCTGGGCCCTGGTGGGCAAGCTCCGTGCACAGAAAGGGGAGAGCCACGACAGCATCGCCGCCTACGCGCGGGCCAAGGAAATAGCCCCCCTCAATCTGGAATACCACTTGCGGCTTGGGCAGCTGTGCCGCGTCGAGAATCAACTCGATCAGGCCCTAGTGCACTTAAATGGCGCCATGAAATTGCAAGATTCAAGCAAGGATACCGGCGCAATTCAAGAGGAACTCGGCAAAGTGTTTGCCACTCGCCGCCAATTCGATCGTGCCTACAAAGCATTTGCAGCCGCAATAAAGCATGTTCCCACAAAAGCCTCACTATTTTTCCACGCAGGGATTGCGCTGAAGAACCTTAAGGATTACGGCGAAGCTATTGCGATGTTCCGCAAGGCAGTGCAACTTGACCCCAAGAGCGTGGACGCCCATCGGCAGTTAGCTGCCGTGTCTGCGTTGGGACTCATTAGTGGCGAAGCGCCGGCATAACGTCCACGTCCGATCACTACCTATACGCCACATGACTTTTGCGCAAAACAACGCCGCCAAAGGCGGCGCGTTCCGCATCGCGACGCGCCGCAATGGCACGCGTCTTGCACTTGACTTTATGTGCTGAATCGTCGGGATATTCTTCAACTGGCAAACGCGTCCTTGGATGCGAAAAGAGCTGATTATGCGCGCAAGTTAGCGCGCGTCTGGCTACAGGCATGGCCGGCGGATTTCTCGGTCAACCTGCTGCTAGGACAGGCGCTCTATGCTGAGGCTGAGAACGGAGATGCGCTTGCGATTCTAAAGAAACTGGCCGTTGTTGACCCGGAGCGAGCTGAAGTGCATCAGCTGACTGCGGATATCGCCGACCGCATTGGGGATCCTGCACTCCGGTCCGAGGCGGATGGACTTTCGCGTGTGCTGCGGGGCGACTCCCTGCCGCGCATACCCTGGATGGTCGCGGCCCGCGAAAGTCACAGCGCAATTGAAAGCCTCCATTGGGAACAGGGAAGACAGGCCGCCGAGCGCGCAGTGCAGGCCAATTCCGATTCCCTACTCCCAGCCTTGTTGTTGCTCAAAAGCCATTGGCTTGCGGGGCAAGCCGAATTGGCATTTCCACTCGCGCAGGGCTTCTACGACCGTTGGCCGCAATGTGTTGCGGTCGCGCTTTGCCTCGCCGAGGCACTACTGCATGCGGGAGATCACACTCGTGGCGTCGAGTTGTTGCACGACGTTGTCACGCTTGACCCGGCCGCGGAGGTTGCAGGCCGGTATTGGGGCAGAGATCATGCTTACCGCCCGATTTGGCCGCCGGAGCCCCAAGTGCAGGAGCCAGCCCCAATCCCACCTGAAGTGGCCACGCTGCTCGGTCTCAATCGCTTGAACGCCGCCGAAATTGCGGCGGAAACTCCCCAGCCCGACCCCCAAACTGCGGGCTCTACAGCGACAACTGTTCCAAGCACTGCGTTGGCTGCAAACAGCGCGCGCCCACCGATTCCGGAAGCTACGCACCACTCGGACGGGAATGACGCACACCGGTCCGGTGCAGAACCAGCGCCACCGATTTCTAGTGCGCAACGCCTCGCACTGCATCCCGCAGCATATACTGCGCCGGAATCATTGCGGGATGTTCAGACTGAGTTGGAGAAAGTACGGCAGCAATTAGACGCGGCTAGCCCGGAAAGACGCACAAACGGCGCGCGTGCTCCTGTCCGTGCCGTTGGCGTCCACGTCATTATCACCTGTGCGCGGCCGCTTGTGGAAAAATACGGCGCACGAAGTGCGGAGCGGGTGCTTACGCTGACGCGCCTGCTCGCGGAAAGTACCGCGGAGAATACCGGTCTCCAATGCTCGGTAGTGCTGCCCGATGTGGCGGACAGCCTGACGCCCTTTCGCCTCGCACCGGTGGACGGCGGCGACCCGGCAGCATTGAAAGGGCTCATTAACGAGCTCAGCGCGCACTACCAGCGAGATGGGAAGCGTATCGGCTCGATGCTGTTGATTGGGGGAGACGACATTGTGCCCTTTTACAGACTTCCCAATCCGACTGAGGACCATGATGCAGATGTACCATCGGACAATCCGTACGGCACCGGCGACGAAAATTACTTCGTGCCGGAATGGCCGGTCGGCCGGCTCCCGGGGCCGTGCGGAGACGACGCGAATGCACTCACCCAACTAATCCAGAGCACTACCCGCGCCCACGCCCAGACTGCGCCACGGCTGCCGGTGTTGGTGCGTTGGCTGCGCTGGCTTTTCCCTGCTTGGCAACCGGGTGTATCCGAGCAGCACAACTTCGGCTACAGCGCTGACATTTGGCGCGATGCGTCCCTAGAGGTATTTCACACCATCGGTAAAACTAGAGACCTTGTCACTAGCCCTCCCCTACAGGCAGAAAACATGTCGGCAGAGATGTTGGCGCGGGCTTCGGATTTCCTGTATTGCAATCTTCATGGATTGGAGAATGCAGCTGATTGGTACGGCGAAAGCGCATCGCTGAATGGCGAGATGCCCAGCTACCCGGTCGCGCTGCGACCGACCGACCTCGGCCACGGAAACGCGCCGGCCATTGTTTTCACCGAGGCATGCTACGGAGCGAACATCATCGAAAAACGCACTCCGGACGTTGCCATGTGCCTGCGATTCCTCCAGACTGGCAGCCGCGCGGTGGTCGGCTCCACTAGGATTGCTTACGGCGCCGTGGGCACGCCTCTCATCGGCGCGGACCTGTTGGGTAGGTATTTCTGGCATTACCTTCTACGGGGCATTCCGGTCGGAGAAGCGTTGCGACGCGCTCGCATGGGACTGGCGCAAACGATGGATTCCCGCCAGGGGTTTCTGGACGGCGAAGACCAGAAAGCCTTGGTAAGTTTCGTGCTTTACGGCGACCCGCTGCTGCGAGGCCCGAAATTACTGCCGGCTGCTGCGAAGAAGACTACGAAGACCACGCCGGTCGCCGTGGCTGAATTAAAGGCCACGTGTTCTAAGGGTGAAAAGGTCTGTGCGCAAGCCTTGGGACATCCGGATGCCCTTGCGCAGGTGAAAGCACTGGTATCACAGTATTTGCCGGGAATGGAAAACGCTGATGTAAGCGTGCACAGGCCACACCTTGAGTGCGACGGCGGCGACCACACCTGCTTCGCTTCGCACTCAGGCGCCCCGAAAGCGCTTGGCCTCGACCTCGATCAATTGGTCTACTCTCTTGCTCGGACGGTGCAGGTTAACCACCACGAAAAACAGCAGTACGCTCGCGCAACGGTCAATAAAGACGGCAAAGTGGTTAAGTTTGCCGTTTCCCGATAAAGTGATGCCCAACGTCAGTGAAGTCGTAACGGAGCACAAGGTCACGCAAACGCCTTCCCTTCCAGAGACCAGTGGCGGGGTTGGCTTCCATTATTATCCCGATTCTGAACACTACCGCTCTCAGGACCTCGATGCTTGGCTGCCAGAAATGCAATCCCTGGGCGTGAGCTGGTTAACTGTGCGCGGTGACCTCGAGCGCGCCATCCCCGAGGTTTTTCTTGCTCCGCTGCTGCGGGCCGGCATCACACCTATCGTGCACATTCCAGTAAACCCGATTCAAACATTGGACCCGGACGATCTGCGAGGACTGATGCGCGCCTACGCAAACTGGGGTGTGCAATATGTGGTTGTTTTTGATCGTGCGAACATGAGAGAATCGTGGCAATTCGGCGCTTTCGAGCAGAGACAGCTTCCGGAGCGTTTTGTTTCATGCTGGCTCCCGATTGCGCTGGCGCAAATGGACTGCGGCCTGAGGCCCGTGCTGCCCCCGCTGCAACAGGGCGGAACGTACTGGGACACGTCCTTTTACAGCGCGGTCTTGCAGAGTTTGGCCGACAACGGCGCTCAGGCGGTGATTGACCGGCTGGTGCTGGGTGTGTATTCGTTCGCCGGACCACGCCCGCCCGAGTGGGGCCGCGGCGGCAACGCGGCTTGGCGCGCATCGCAGCCATACCTCACTCCGCCGGGATCACAAGACCAACGCGGGTTCTGGTCCTTTGAGTGGTACGCAGAGGTTTTCGACGAGGTGCTAGGAGAAGTTCCGCCCATGATAATGCTGGCAGGCGGTGCGCGGCGCAACGAGACCGATCCGTCTAGCGCCTTGCCTAAGGATCTGGCGTGGCACACAACTTGCAATGCGTCAATAGCACGCGCTATGGTAGCGAGACACCTGCCCGATTACATGCTCAATGTTAACTTTTGGTTGCTCTGCGCGGCGCCTGAGAGCCCGTATGCCGGCGACGCCTGGTTCTCGGCTGGCGCGGAACCCCTTCCGGCAGCAAGTGAATTAAAGCGCCTTGGATTCAATTCAACAAGGCTCGGTAGAAATACCGGGAGAGATTATGTCGATTCATTGGGTTCGCAGAAGCCGTTACGCCATTACGTGTTGTTGCCTAGCTTTGACTGGGGGCCTTCTGAGTGGCACTGGCAGCTAGCCCGCCCGCTGATGATAGATGATGAGACGAGCTGCGGGTACTCGCTTGAGGCGGCGACCAACGCCGAGAAGGTTACCATTGTGGGCGACGAGAACGAGATCGGAGTGGATTTGGTGCGCCAGTTGCATCAAGCCGGCTGTCAAGTTTCGCGCGTGAGCAGCGACCCTTCAACTTCATCGGCACACAATGAAACAGTGGCGAACTTGCCTGCATAACCCATATTTAATGATCGCGAGTAATTAGCATGGCCATCTACAGAGTGAACACGGAGCCTGAAGTAATCTCAACACGCCTTGTGGCGCCCGAGTCACCGCGACGGACGATAATAAGAGCGATTGGATTGGGCGGTGGCGGCGCCAACGCGGTGGATCGCATGGTCCAGTTCGGAATTGAGGGCGTGGAATTCCTTGCCGCCAACACAGACTCGCAGGCGCTTTACCGAAATGAAGCGCCGAAAAAAATATTACTAGGCGCTGAATTTACGCGCGGACATGGTTCCGGCGGCGATCCTGTAGTGGGAGAAACCGCTGCGTACGAGGCCAAAGGAGAACTGACTGCGGCGCTAGAAGGCACGGACATGCTCTTCATCGCCTGTGGCATGGGCGGCGGTACCGGCACAGGTGCGGCCCCGGTCGTGGCCGAAATAGCGCGGGGACTGGACGTGGTCACAGTTGCAGTCGCGACCATGCCCTTCGCCTTTGAGGGGCCGGTGCGGTATCAGAATGCTCTGCAGGGAATCATGCTCTTGCAGGGTCACTGCGACACGCTCATTACCGTACCAAACGACCGGTTAGTGCAGATTGTACCCCGCCATGTCTCCCTTGATGTCGCCTTTCGCATGGCGGATGATGTGCTGCGCCAGGGCATTCAGGCTATCACCGAACTGGTCACTCGACCAGGACTCATTAACGTAGATTTTGCGGATGTGCGTGAACACCTGAGCCACTCCGGTGGCGCTATGCTTGCCATCGGGTACGGCAAAGGCGAAGACAGAACTATGCAAGCGGTGCGCTCGGCTTTGCATCATCCGCTGCAGGACTTTTCTGCGCTCAATCATGCCAGCGGTTTACTGGTTCATTTCACCAGCGGCGTCGATTTGCCTTTGGAGGAGATGCGCGGCGCGGTGGAGGAAATCCGTAGAGCCGTCGCCCCAAGGGCAGAGTTATCGCTAGGCGTCGTTCTAGATGAGCAATTCGGAGAACGGGTGCAGATCATCATGCTGGCCACCGGAGTCGGCGGACACTCTCTCGAGACTGTTCTCGGTGAGCGTCCATATCGCTCCGCCGGGATTAAGCTCGACTCCGATACTGTCCCGGCGCACGAACAATTCCCTGCTTTTCACCCTGAGTCAGTACCCGAGCCCTATATTGACTCTCCCCAACCGGCATCGCCCTCGGCCGAGCAATTTCCCCACAGTGCCTCGCCTTACAATCTGGACACACCTGCATTTTTACGCAGGCAGCGCATTAACGCTTCGATCGAACGGAATCAATTCTAGAGAGGGAATATAACATGAGCCTAGACCGAAGTCACGTAAAGACCATCACCGACCGAGTGTGCCGTAGATTCCCTGAGCTCAAAGGCATTTCCCCAAATGTGCGCACACAGGCCACGCCAAAAAGTGGCCGCAACTCCAAAAGTGGGCAACGCGAGAAAAATCGGTTCTTGTTAACTTTTCGCGGTAGTGCAGCACTGCCCGACGGGAAATCAATGCAACGTGTGGTGCGCGTCATTGCTAACGACAAGGGAAAGGTGCTAAAGATAGCGCTTTCAAAATGATGGTGCTCTTCTCTCAATTATGACCACGTTGGTTCATAGTGTTGGTCGCGGTTTCGAGATTCGCATGCTGCGCTTGACTACCTGGTTCCTGATGCAATTCAGTCAATTGCGACCTGTCGGCCGACGCATAATCATGATTTGGCTTGCGGCCTTTGGCCTTAGCGTAATTGTGTCCTTTGCTATCAAGATGCTGATGACAGCATCACTCCCATGACCCGTTCCCAAGGCATTGTTACCTTCGTAACTGGCTCGTGCTTTGCGTTGGCGGGAGCGTGGTTTGGATTTTTTCTCGGAGGTCAGGCCCTCGCTACGTTTTACACATTTTCGCCAAGCCATGACACGACGGGCGCGCTTCGCTATGCGCAAGTCGATGCAATTGTTTCTGGCCCGCGCCCCTCACGTCTAGGGGTGAGCTACCTCCTTGTCGGCGTTCACACCGCAGACTCTCGGACCACACCAACACTCGAATCCGTATGGTCGGTGACATTTGCGCCGAACTATTCCTCAGTTGAGATGCTTGGGCTCGCTCTCACTTCAGAAATGAGAGCTGCGTTTATTGAGAGCCCAGTTGAATTTGCAAAACACGTAGCCACGCAGCTGCCTGCTCCAGTGCTAAGGCAGTTCAGAGTTGATAGCGCCCAGTTCTGCTGGGTAATTGATACACTCGGGGGCATCCGCCTGTCCGGCGCAGTGCGCGATGGCGCTAGCACGCTCGATTATGTGCGCGCCGGGAGGGATGCGGACAATCGGCTTTTGCGCCAGGCCGCGGCAGTGCAGGCACTGGTGGCGCAGGCGGCAGTTCTCGGACAGCTCGCTGACGTTGCGGCGATGCTGCTAAAGCGAATACGCCCTAGCGCCTTGCCCAACGCGGAATTGCTCCCCATAGCCGATAATTTCTCCCCACTGCAAATTCAACGTGTACGCGTTCGGGCAATAACGACGCGCAGAGAACCGGGCGTGGCACTCATCAAGAGCCACCGGCATAACTCCATGTCCGCCCCACCCCCCGGCAGTTAGTTAAGCGATAGCGGCAAGAAGAATCCCCTCCACTTCGCTGCCCACACACGCGCATCTGTTGTACAATCTGTCTGGCAGTAATCATCACGTGGATACAAAAATAAACCTCGCTTTCATCGGCGGCAGCGGTCTATACGAAATGCCGGGTTTGAGTGACGTGTCTGAACTGGATATCGAAACTCCGTTCGGCGCGCCAAGCGACATCATTGTTTCCGGAATACTGCGTGGCCAGCGGGTGGCGTTCCTAGCCCGGCACGGCCGTGGGCACCGCTACTCTCCCTCGGAGATCAATTACCGCGCGAACATCTTTGCGTTGAAAACGATGGGGGTAAACCGCATTGTCTCCGTGAGTGCCTGCGGCTCGCTGCGGGCACAACTCGCTCCCGGCCACATCGTCATCCCAGACCAATTGTACGACAACACACGCCGCCGCGCCCGCACTTTTTTCGGTGACGGGTTGGTGGCGCACGTTGGCGTCGCGGACCCGTTTTGCCACGAACTCTCGCGAGCGTTGGCCGCAGCCCTTCGGAAGACGGATGCGACTGTCCATGAAGGCGGTACTTCCGTTACTATTGAGGGACCGCGTTTTAGTACTCGGGCCGAGAGCCATGTATTTCGGAGCTGGGGAATGGACATTATCGGGATGACCACGAGCCCGGAGGCCTTTCTTGCGCGTGAGGCCGAAATTTGTTATGCGGTGATGGCTCACGTGACCGATTACGATGTTTGGCACGAGACCGAAATACCGGTCACTGTGGAAATGGTAATCCGCACGCTTCAAGAGAACGCCGAAAACGCCCAGGCTGCCCTCGGCAATCTGGCTGCCAACCTGCCACCTGATGCTGACCTGGGGTGTGATTGTGACAACGCGCTCGCGGATGCGGTAATCACGCATGCGGGCACGGTGCCCGACACATTGAAAGCACGGTTGCGCGCACTGGTTTGCAAATACCTCGATTAAACCGTGGATTCCCAATAAATCCCTTCCCCAAACACTGGGCTGAACAGCACCGAGAGCTGCTGCTGCTTATGGCTGCCACGATATTTGTCGCTGCCAGTGTGTGTGCGCTGACCATTTCGCCTTCAGCACGCACGTCGACTCAGGTCGCGATGATATGGGATCCGCTTATGCTTCTTTGTCTAGCGCTATGGTGCGCATCAGCCGCAGCCGGGCATATTATGCTGCAACGTTGGCTTCCTCGGCGTGATGAATTAATGTTTCCGGCGGTAATGACATTGTGCGGCTGGGGCATGGTCATCATCTGGAGGCTGCAGGGCGCTTATGCACTAAGGCAGGCGGTCTGGATATGCATCGGCACCGCTACAATGCTCGCGGTAGTGCGCTGGTCTCACTGGTTGCGTGCGTTACGAAGGTACCCCTATATTTCCCTCATGTTAGGGGTTTTGCTCACCGCTCTAACTGTGATTATTGGCGTCAACCCGTCCGGCGCCGGGCCGCGCCTGTGGCTCGCGATCGGTGGTGCATCATGGTTTCCACCTGGCGTCTTTTTTCAACCTTCCGAATCACTCAAGCTTCTGCTGGCAATCTTTCTGGCGGCATATCTGTCGCGACACCACACCCTTTTGCAGCTGAAAAACAATGGGCGATCGTCCTCCCTGCCACTCGCGTTTCTTGCGCCTTTACTGGTCATGTGGGGCTTGAGCATGTTCCTGGTAATTGTACAAAGAGATCTGGGCGCCGGCTGGGTGCTTTACTGGGGGTTCCTGTGCATTTTCTTCTTAGCGACCGGGCGTCGCCGGTATGCAGTCTCCGGTTTGCTTCTTTTTGGACTCGGGACAGCATTCGCATATGGAGCATCAAACCACGTACGACTACGATTACACGGGTGGCTTGATCCTTGGTCCGACGCAGACGGCAAATATTATCAGTTTGTGCAAGCTCTTGAGGCAATGCGTGCGGGCGGGATTCTCGGTGCCGGTTTCGGGAATGGAACACCTCAGTCAATACCGCTTGCCCATTCCGATTTCATTTTCGCAGCACTCATAAACGAATGGGGAAAACTGGGGGCCATCGCATTAGTAATTCTGATTTCTATTCTCGTGCAACGCATTATTAGACTATCTGCGTCGCAGCGGAGCGGTTCTTACGCCCAGTATCTAGCAATGGGTGTCGCCATATTTATGGCGGTTCAGGCGGGCGTGAATATCGCGGGTGTTTTGCGGGTGCTCCCGATGACGGGCGTTGCGCTGCCGTTTGTGAGCTATGGGGGGTCGGCTTTGGTGGCTCTATTTGCGGGAGTCGGTCTTGCTATTGGGTGCAGTGAAATTAAAGTGAATCGGGCGTGACCGCCTATACGCATTCGGTGAGTTGCGCACGGTCAACCGTTGATGATCAGCCTCGCGAACCGGCGCTTGCCAACTTGAAGCACCACTTCGCTCTCCCAGCTAAATGTAGCGCGCTCGTCCGACATGTGCTCGCCATCCACGCGCACCCCGCCCTGACGTATCAACCGCCGTGCCTCACTTCGGCTGCCCGCGAAATTACACTCCAAGATGATATCTACAAGCAGCTCGCCCCTCTTCACGACGACCCGCCGCAAATCATCGGGAGTGACACCTTGTTGAAACACCTTTCGAAAGGCGTCGGCTGCTTTTCTCGCCCTCTCTGTACCCCAGAAAATAGCAGTTATCTCGCCCGCTAACTCAGATTTTGCGTCCCGAGGGTGAAGTTCCGCACTCTCCAGGCGTCGCTCAACTTCTCGCACTTCCTCGGGGGCATATCGGGTAGTTAGCCTCCAGTACGAACTCATCGCCGCGTCCGGGATGCTCATTACCTTCCCATACATGTCCTCTGCAGTAGTAGCAATAGGGATGTGGTTTCCCGTCGTTTTAGACATTCTTTTCTTCCCGTCAGTACCTGGCAAGATACCAAGCACCACCCCAACCTGCGGTTTCTGCCCTAGGGACTGCTGCAATTTTCTGCCAGCAACAACGATATTGAACAGCTGGTCAGTCCCCCCAACCTGAACGTCCGCTTCCATGGCCGCGGCATCATATCCCTGCATCAGGGCATAAAGGGTCTCGTGTAGATAGATTGGTTCACTCCGCTCAAGTCGGCGGGAAAAATTGTCGCGCGCCATGAATTGTTGCACGGTAAAATTCTGCGCCAATCCAATCAACTCCACCAGTGTCAATCCAGCCAGCCATTCCCCGTTATAACGTACGCACGTCGTCTCCGGATCCAGGATTCGATTTGCCTGCGCAGCGTACGTTTCTGCATTTTTCATGACTTGTTGTTCGTTTAACAGCGGGCGCGCCTTGTTTTTGTCAGAGGGGTCACCGACCAGTGCCGTGTAATTGCCGATTAAGAACGTCACCTCGTGACCCAGATCCTGAAACTGACGCAACTTCCGCATAGAGATGGTGTGCCCGAGGTGCAAATCCGTGGAGGTGGGATCATAACCGCAGTACACACGTAACGGTCTTTTTTCTAGCAGCAGCGCACGCAATTCTGAGCGCATTGACCGCTCCAGATTGTCGTCTCCGTACTCGGTCCCCTGCATGAGCAGCCCGAGTTGTCGGTCTGTTTTCATCGCTAGGCGTTTCCCTCAGCGCACCGCCCGCATTATAGCAATCTCTCATTACATTGTCACTTGCCTGTTCATCGCGTATAATCGCCTCGTTCCTCCGCGAGGCTACCTACTCATGCGCACAGGCGCACAAATTCGTCAGGACTTTATCGAATTCTTCCAAAACCGCGGCCATACCGCCGTCCCCTCGGCGTCACTTGTTCCCGGAAATGATCCTACGCTGCTTTTCACCAATTCCGGAATGGTGCAATTCAAGGACATCTTCCTAGGTGCAGACACGCGTGCTTACGTCCGAGCGGTCGATTCGCAAAAATGCATGCGCGTGGCCGGAAAGCACAACGACCTCGATGATGTCGGCCGCGACGATACGCACCACACTTTCTTCGAAATGCTAGGCAACTGGTCTTTCGGCGATTATTACAAGGCAGAGGCGATCGAGTGGGCATGGAAACTGCTAACCGACGTATGGGGGTTACCGCCAGAGCGCGTGGTTGCCACCGTCTTCCGCGATGACCTTGGAGAAATCGAAGCGGACGAACCCGCCGCCAATGGCTGGCGCTCTCAACCCGGTTTCGACCCAACGCACTTATTTTACTGCGGGAGAAAAGACAACTTCTGGGAAATGGCGGACACGGGTCCATGTGGGCCATGCTCCGAGATTCACATAGATCTGCAGCCCGGTTCCGGCCCGGTCACGCAGGCAATCCTCGACACACCCCGATTTGTCGAGCTATGGAATCTAGTCTTCATTCAATACAACCGGCGCGGCAAGGCTCAGCTTGACCCGTTGCCAGCTGCCCACGTGGACACCGGCATGGGTCTGGAGCGCATTACCGCGATTCTGCAGAAAGTCGATTCTAATTACCATACCGACCTGCTTTGGCCCCTCATTGACACCACCCAGAAGATCGCCGGCCACACAGATGTGATGCGGGAAAGTAACATCACCCCATACCGCGTCATCGCCGATCACACCCGTGCTGCCACTTTTCTCATCGCAGATGGTGTGACGCCCGGCAACACCAGCCGCAATTACGTGTGTCGAATGATTATCCGGCGCGCAGCCCGCTTTGGCACAGAGATCGGTCTGCTTGACCCATTTCTAGCGCAGATTGTTGACACCGTGATTCAAACTTACGCCGGCGCGTACCCCGAGCTGGAACTGCACCGCGACACCATCGCCAAGACGCTCACTAACGAAGAGACCCGCTTCCGGCGAACTGTAGACACCGGGTTAGCACACCTTGCAGGCTTGATAGACACCGCTCGTGCTTCTGGCCGAAAGATACTCTCGGGGGCCGAGACCTTCAATCTTTACGCAACTTACGGATTGCCGCTCGAAATCTCTCGTGACGTTGCCCGTGAAGACTGCCTTGAAGTGGATCATGCCGCTTTTCAAAGTGCCCTCGAAAGCCATCGCGTTGCATCCGGTGCAGGAAAATCGATGGGCGACGTCAGCACCGCTGAAGCAGAAACCTTCCGCAAGGTCAAAGGCGACCTGCAATCCGACCAGAGAATCAGCGTGCATGGAGTTGAACACAATCCTTACGGGCAGACGGAAGTGGATACGCATATACTGGCACTGCTAACCCCGGAAGGCGAACCGATGGAGAAGGCAAAACCCGGCGACCGCATAGGCCTGGTCATTGCCTCCACTCCGTTTTACGTCGAAAGCGGTGGTCAAGTGGGCGACACCGGCTCCATGACGGCGACTGACGGAAGTTGGAAGGCAACGGTCACCGAGATTATGTGCCCGGTGGCCGGACTGCTGGTGCACTTTGGCGATGTGACCGACGGGTCACCGTGCGAAGGTGACCGCGCCATCGCCGCAGTAGACGCTCTGCGTCGGCGTGACGCCATGCGAAACCACACTGCCAACCACCTGCTGCACCGCGAGCTGCGAAACCTTGTCGGCGAACATGTCCGTCAGGCCGGCTCGCTGGTTGCGCCGGAGCGCCTGCGCTTCGATTTCACGCACGATGCGGCGCTCACCCGAACCGAGCTGGCCCAATTGGCTCACTCTGTCAATCAAGCCATACTAGAAAACCATCCGGTTATCATCTCTCATGAACACCACGACGAGGCCCTAGCGCGCGGCGCCACTGCGCTATTTGGAGAGAAGTACGGCGAAATCGTACGTACCGTGCAGATTGGCGCGGCCGATACCATTTGCTCGTTGGAGCTGTGCGGCGGCACGCACGTCACCCACACGGCGGATGTGGGCTTTTTCATTATCACATCAGAAGCCTCCGTCGCGGCCGGCATCCGCCGCGTCGAGGCGCTCACCGGCCGCGCCGCCCTCGAGTATATCGAAAACCATCTCGACGTCCTCTGGGATGTTTCCGCAATATTGCGCGTAGACGTCCATGACTTACCGGGCAAAATAGATGACTTGCTCAGCGCGCAAACCGCCGCGGAGAGGGCGCATGCCGACAGTGATATGAACATCGCGCGCAGCCGTTTTGAGGATGCGCTTGCAGGAGTCAAAGAGGTGCTCGGGGTTCCCATTCTTGCGGCGAGGGTCGATGTCCCGAACCCTGCCCTGCTACGAAAAATGACCGATTGGTACGGGCGCATCCATCCCGGCGGAGTTATCGTCATCGGTGCGCAAATCAAATCGCGTGTCAGCCTGGTGGTACGCGTGAGCAAAGACCTTCTCGATCGCGGATTAGTTGCCGACCAGTTGGCCGCAGCCCTCTCGAGGCGTGTGGGTGGTCACGGTGGTGGAAAACCCACTCTCGCTCAGGGCGGCGGAAAACACCCTGAACGCCTCGATGCGGCCCTAGCCGGAGTGGAAGAGATGGTGGCTAAGGCATTGGCGAGGCCCAAATAACCTTTGCGCGAACAGGTCGTCCATCTAGAGCCCCACGACGATCACCACTCTGCCCGCGACAAAATGGGGCGGGCGCGGGTGGACCGCATTTTGCTGGTGTGGCCCACATTCGCGCGCGGCCAGCTCCGACCGCTCTCACGCCTGTTGGACCTTATTCTGATGCATCGTCATGCCTCCCGTTTGGGCGCACACCTTGGCCTAGTTACAGCAGATGACCAGATTGTGGACAACGCCAGAGAGTTGGATCTTCCGATTTTCGATTCGGTCGACGACGCTCATCTCTTCATCTGGCGCTCCCGTCGCTCACTCCGCCCGATGTTTAGCAAGCCGCCGAACGCCCCACCCAACCCGGAGGACGCTAGAGCGCAGCTCGTGCGTCCTCCGGATTCCTCTCGCCCCTCACGCTGGCATATGGTTCGGGGCGGCTTCTTCACTGCGCTGGGCTTGATGGCGGCTGCAACCATGTTGATGCTCACGCTACCCAGTGCGGAAGTCGCGCTTACTCCAATTGACCAGCATCTCACCATTCAACTGGAAGTTTCCGGTGACCCCGACATCACCGCAGCGGACTACCTCAATGCTCGCATCCCCGCACTCACCCAAAGCGCGGAGATTGCCGCTGAAATCGAAATCACCACCACGGGTAGCGCAGATCTTTCGACGAAATCCGCCCAGGGCACTGTTGTCTTTACAAACCTGACCACGCAGCAAATCCGTATACCCGTCGGCACTGCTGTACGCACCAGCGATGGCGAACCCGTCCGCTTTGTTACACAGAACGATGTACTTCTGGAACCTAATCGCGGAATGATTGCGACCGCCTCCGTGCAGGCCGTATCGGCCGGACCTAGCGGAAACGTGAAAACAGCCTTGATCAACCGCGTAGAGGGACCGTTGCATCAGCATGTAGCGGTTACAAACCGGCAGCCCACCACCGGGGGCGAAACCATCACCTTGCCTTCAGTCACGACCGCCGATCGTTCCCGTGCATATCAAGCTTTACTCACGCAGTTACGCCATCAGGGGTACGCGGCTATTGTCGCCGGCCTGGCGCCGCACCAGTTTGCATCATTGGCCACCGCCAAAGTACAAAGCGTCACCGATACCAATTACAGCCATTTCATCGGCGAACACACCGATACGCTAACGCTAGAAATGCGTGCCACGGTGACCGCTTCCGTGGCAAATGAACACGATGCTTATCAGGCGGGCTTCCACGCGCTAGAACGCCGCATTGGGCCCAAGATGACCCTACAGGACGACACAGTCAGTTATTCGCGCTCCACTTCAATTAGGGGAGATCAATCCGGCGAAATCTCGTTTTCCGTGACCGCGAGAGGTAATGTCTTGCCCAGCATCGATCCAGCCATTGTCAAGGAGGTAGTCCGCTGGCTACCTGTTGCAGAAGCTCCTGGAATTCTCATGGACAACTTCCCGCTTTCCAATCCACCCACCATAGTCGTGCGCCCACGCTGGAGCTCTCGCACGCCGTGGCTAGCGTGGCGCACCAACATCACGTTCAGTGCCCCACTTACTATCCCTTCCAATGAGAATATTGGCGGTTGACCACGGCGAAATCCACCTCGGCCTCGCGCTCAGCGATCAGGAAGGGATAGTGGCGCGCCCTTTGCCGGAGCACGCCCATGTGTCACGCTGGAGCGATGCGGCCTTCGTCGCCAACACCGCCAAACAGGAGGGCGTAGCCGCCATTGTGGTGGGCACACCAACCGATGCCGCCGGCGACCTGGGCAAGGCAGCTCGCCGCGTTCGCCGCTTCACCGCTGCCCTAAAGCAATGCACTACGCTACCCGTACAGTATTGGGACGAATCGGATTCCACCACCCGCGCAACACAAATATCATCGCATCAGTCTAGAAGGCGGAACCACTCGATACACTCAATCGCGGCAGCCGTCATACTGCAGGATTATCTGGACGCCCATGCCTCGCAAAACGACTCGCCACCTGAAAGTTAAGAGCGTTGCTCGCGGGCGTCACGCGCTCTCCGGACTCACGGCGCTAGGGCTGCTGGTATTGCTTGCCTACGCCTGGATCCGCCTCGCCATTCCTGTCTCCCCGCTGGGATCTCCCCATCCGCAGGTGTCCATGCTGGATGCATACTGGCTGCGCGCGCGGCTTGGCCGTAATGTAGAGATGCTAACAACCACCCATAGAGGAAACTTCAAGACAGGAGATTTTTTTGTCGCGCCGGGTGAGTCGGCGAGCGCCGTCAGCCAACGCCTGGCAGCACGGAGCATTGTGCCCGATGCGCGCCTTCTCCGAGATTACCTTGTCTACAAAGGATTGGACTCGCAGAT
>Ga0187827_10000693_pt1 | contig 51939 bp, 43 predicted proteins | sample ETNtaG_39_FD_167969 | JGI IMG/M metagenome (GOLD analysis project Ga0187827, IMG submission 167969) | Marine microbial and viral communities from oxygen minimum zone, Eastern Pacific Ocean - ETNP2014_SV_150_PacBio MetaG (Illumina Assembly) | ecosystem: Environmental > Aquatic > Marine > Hypoxic...
GTGAAGCTGGACTTAACTACCTGTGTGCTGGTTATAAACGATTTTTTACTGGTATAAATATGTCAATGGATTATATGGCAGCTCTGTTGAAAAATAATAGACCTGCTTCGGATGTAATGACTTGGATCGAAAGAGAGAAAATGGAATGGGTTAGGCGTGTAAATTCGGTTAATCGTAATGATCCTTGCCCATGCGGTAGTGGTAAGAAATATAAGAAATGTTGCATGATATAAATTAACTGGTATCTTTACATTGATACTATGTGCGCAACTAATGTGGTTGGCATTGGGAAATAATAACCATGGATAAGATTATTGAGAAAATCAGTGCAATGGGAGTAGTTCCAGTAGTTGCTATCGAGAATGCTTCGGATGTTGGTGGATTGGGAGATGCATTAATTGGAGGGGGTTTGCCATGTGCTGAAATTACCTTCAGGACAGCAGCTGCAGCTAGTGCAATTAGAAATCTATGTAATTCGCATCCGGGAATACTTGTAGGAGCCGGCACTGTATTAACAAAGTCAGATGCTGAAACAGCTGTTGATGCAGGTGCAAGCTTTGTTGTAACACCTGGTTTTGACGGTGATTTAGTGGACTGGTGTTTGGGTCAAAGAATTCCTGTTATACCTGGCGTGATGACTCCAACAGATATTAATGCTGCTATCAATAGAAAATTGAATGTACTGAAATTTTTTCCGGCTGAAGCGGCTGGTGGGGTCAAGACACTTAAAGCTATTAGTGGGCCGTATGGAAGCATAAAATTTGTGCCTACTGGAGGCATTACCCTAGGTAACCTAGAAGAGTATCTTTCTTTACCTAATGTTGTGGCCTGTGGGGGAAGTTGGCTAGTTAAGAAAGATCAAATTTCCAGTGGCGAATTTGATACAATTGAGTCTCTGGTACGTGAGGCAGTGCAACTTGTAGACCGTATACGAGGTAAATAGTTATGGGTCAACGTATAGTAACCTTGGGCGAAATTATGCTTAGATTGAAACCTCCGGGCTTTGAGAGATTTTTTCAATCACCTAATCTAGAAGCGACATTTGGGGGCGGAGAAGCCAATGTTGCAGTTTCACTGGCTAATTTTGGTTCGCATGTGTCGTTTGTAACAATACTGCCAGATAATGCTATTGGCGAAGCTGCTCTCAGGTACCTGAAGAGTCGTGACGTAGATACATCACTAATACAACTGCAAGGTGACCGCATTGGAATATATTTCTTAGAATCTGGCGCAAATCAGCGTTCATCTAACGTGGTTTATGATAGGGAAAATTCTTCTATTAGCGTTGCACTTGCAGATAGCTTTAATTGGGATAGTATTTTTGCTGATGTTGGTTGGTTTCATATCACCGGAATTACCCCAGCTTTAAGTGAATCTGCTGCTGAAATTTCTTTGGAAGCATGTAAGTATGCTAAGGCATCAGGTGTGACCATATCTTGTGACTACAATTTTCGCAAGAAATTGTGGAAGTATGGTAAGAATGCTCCAGAAGTTATGCAAGAAATCGTGAAATTTGTAGATGTTGGCATTGCTAATGAAGAGGATTGTCAAAAATCATTGGGCATCACTGTATCTAATGATGATTGGGAAAGATCTGTGCATTCTGGAAAATTGAATATGGAGAAATATGAGGCTTTGGCAAAAGCAGTGTTTGCAAGTTTCCCTAATCTTAAATACCAAGCAATAACCCTTAGACAAAGTTTTAGTGCAAGTCATAATGGTTGGTCTGCCTGTATGTACAATGGAGATGAGTTTATAGTGAGCAGCTATTATGATATTACTGATATAGTAGATAGGGTGGGTGGAGGCGACTCTTTTGCGGCGGGGCTGATATATGGGTTGCAAATGGAAATGTCAGACCAACAAGCTTTGGAGTTTGCAGTGGCCGCATCATGCCTAAAGCATTCAATATCAGGCGATGTTAATTTGGTTACACTTGGAGAAGTTAATAAACTTATGTCAGGTGATGGATCGGGTAGGGTGCAGCGTTGATTTAGACTGTTTCATTGAAGATTAGTTGATTGTTCATTAAAATGGTTCGCAAGTAATATTACCAATTAAGGTTTATATTTGTTATATTCTTGGATTTGATTAGGGCCTTTATCTCATGAGTGGCAGATTGCAGGTGGTGCGCCTGCTCTTCATGAGTTTCTACAAAGATGTGCTCGATTCTTTTGTGAAGACCATGGTTGATTAGTTTGGTTAATATAGAGTGTTCAACCCCCTCAACATCTAGCTTTAGCAATTTTATGTTCGCTTGAAGATTGACAATAAACTCAGATAGATCTATTGCCTCTACTTCAACGAATTTGTCTTTGCGGACGTTTGCTTTTTTATGTAATAGAGAGGATCCAGTTGACCACAACAGTTCATTCGTGTCTGAATTGTTGTGGAAATACAGTTTGGTTGTGGTTTTACGGTCAAGCACTGCCTGTCTATAGCAGTGTGCATTTGGGTACTTAGATAATCGTTTGGCAAGGACTTTGAATGCATGTGGATTAGGCTCAAATGCGTAAACTGTGGCGCCTGATTTACATAAGTAATTACTGACGTTACCCACGTTCGCACCACAGTCAATAGCAATGTCACCTTCTTCGAATTTGATGGAATATAGCGCAACAAAAGCTTTGTCTTTTGCGCTTTTATTGGCTTTGATTGTTCGTTTGAGTTTACCTAGCAAAACTTTGATCATGGTATTGGGAGTATAGTTATGTTAGGAATTAGAGAGTACATGCTCAGATAATTAGTGGATCATGATAAAACTATACGGAAATAATTGACCGTATCGATTATATCATGATGATTATTGCTAATTGATGAACTGACTGAAAAATTGAGACATATGTAATAAGTTATAATTAGTTTGATGAATAATCATATTGTTAGTGACCAAATGTTAGCAGCTGTTTACTATGGGCCACGTGACATTAGGTTGGAGCAGCGTAATGTTCCTGAGATTGGCGCTGATGAAGGTCTACTCAGAGTGGTAAGTACTGGAATCTGTGGTACAGATATCCGGATATTTAAGGGTGAGCATGCAAAATATCCTCCAGGCACTAATCGTGTGCCAGGTCATGAACTTGTTGGAGACATAGTATCTATAGGAGAGAACGTTAAAGGGGTTACTGTTGGGCAACGTGTTTTTCTGGCTCCTAACATGGGTTGTGGTCAGTGTAATCAATGTATTTCTGGCAATAACAATCTATGTGCTGATTATGATGCTCCAGGTATTACTTATGACGGGTCGTTTGCTGAATATATGCGTATTCCTTCTCAAGCAATTTTGCAGGGTAATCTTATTGAGATAGACAAAGATTTGGATCCAGCTGTTGCTGCTTTGATTGAGCCATTTGCCTGCGTATTGCGTGGTCAGGATGTGCTAGACATACAGCCAGGTGAAAATATACTCATAGTTGGAGCCGGACCAATTGGGGTAATGCATGTAATGATGGCCCGTTTACGTGGTGCTGCGCATATTATAGTTAGTGAACTGAATCCTGATCGATTAGCTCAGGTCAAGGGATTTGGAGCTGATACAATTGTAAACAGCTCTGAAGATGACTTGCACTCTTTAGTTTTTGACAAGACAAAGGGTGTCGGAGCTGATGTGGTCATAGTTGCAGCGCCTTCGCATGAAGCACAAAAGATGGCCTTAGAAGTAGCAGCTATAGGCGGTCGTATAAACTTTTTCGGTGGGCTGCCTAAGAAAAGACCTACAGTGAATTTGGACTCCAACTTAATACACTATCGAGAACTTCATGTTACAGGTACAGCAGCATGTAGTACAAATGACTGTCATAGAGCTGCTCTAATAGCAGGTTCTGGGAATATTAACTTCTCTGAGATTGTGGGTGCCCGATTTGCATTGCGTGACGCTGATGAAGCTTTCAGAATAGCTGAGGAAGGGAAATGTATCAAGGTTGTGCTTGAACCCTAATTGCATCTGTTCTATTTCTCGCAAATAGTACAGTCGATCAAGGCGATCATTTTAGTATTTTCCGAGTAAAGTTTAGGGCCTTACGAGCTTCTTCGTCCATATCTAGACCTTTAGCCAGATCTCTAAATACCTTTATGTCACGACCAATCTCACCTCCTGGCATTAGGAACGGTTCCATCACAACATATCCTTGATATTTGATCTTGCGCAAAGCCTCTGCCACATGTGCCCATGGTATGTGACCATATCCGGGTGGCATTCTATTGTTCTCACCTATATGGAAATGTCCTAACCAATCGTTTGCTTTGATAATAGTTTCTTTGAAGAAATCCTCCTCGATATTAATGTGGAATGTGTCCAGCATTACTTTTGCATGTGTACTATCTACTGCCTTCACGTAGTCAATTGCTTCTTGGCAGGTATTCATAATGAATTGTTCAAAGCGGTTAACTACTTCCATGTTAAATGTCACATTGTTGTTCTCAGCAGCCTTAATGGCCTCTTTCATACTGATTACACTCCGATCAACAAATGGGCGTTTATCAGTCATGCCGGATGGTAGGGTAGAGGGCCACGATCCATATAGAATACCTCCCACAGGACCACCACCTAATTTGCCCACCGACTCTGCTATTTGTTTAAGGAACTCGATTCCTGCATTACGTACAGAGCTGTCTTCTGATGAAATGTCATACTGAGCCTGCAATCCTACTACGTATGAAAGTTCGATACCTTTGTCATTAGCATGGGACTTCAAGGATTTGAGTTCGTCGTTAGTCATGTTTGCAACAGTGCCAGCATTAACCTCTAATACGTCGAATCCTAAATCGCTAGCTTTGTCGATGAATGGGTGAAAATCTACGTTCCAATTATGGACCCAATAAGCATAAAAGATACCAATTTTCATGAATCACCTCCTACAATTCCTGTTTAGTGTGACAACAAATATGTTGTAGACTAAATATCGTGTATGTAGTATGCATCGTGGCACCAATAATTACAAGACATTGTATTTTGTAGATTGGTTGATAACCTAGATGAGTAATCTCCAATAGGATATAATCTGTAATTGTTGCCTTGTTATCACAGGTTTAGGTTGGGTTTGTAAAATGGCAATGGCATATCAAAAGGGTATCAATAATAAGTTTAGATCACAAATTGTGATGGAGGTGGAGCAAATGGACTGGGGAATGGCTAACAGGATAAACCGAATCATAAGACCTGACACCGGAAGGACTTTGATGTTTGCAGTTGACCATGGTTATTTTATGGGTCCCACGACAGGCTTAGAAAAACTAGATGAAACTGTAACGCCTCTGCTACCTTATGCAGATTCATTGATGTTGACGCGTGGTGCCTTACGTTATTATGTAACCCCCAAAATAGATACCCCGATTATTTTAAGGGTGTCGGGTGGCACTAGTATATTGAACAAGCACATGCTTCATGAAGGCATTGTCGCTGGAATAGAAGATGCAATTAGACTTAATGTAGCTGCTGTTGCTTTTTCTATTATGGTTGGAGCAGATTATGAACGTGACACTCTGCTTGCGTTCACCGAAGTTATTGATATGGCAGAGCGTTATGGTATACCAACTTTGGCGGTAACTGCTGTAGGGAAGGAACTTGTTCGAGATGCAAAATATCTTGGTCTTGCATCACGTATTGCTGCGGAATTAGGTGCTCGTATAGTAAAAACATACTATTGTGATGGATTTGAGAAGGTAATTCAGTCCTGTCCTGTTCCCGTAGTGATAGCAGGGGGGAAAAAGATTCCCGAGAGAGAAGCTCTCGAAATGGCTTATAAAGCAGTGCAGATAGGCGCGTCTGGTGTAGATATGGGAAGGAATATTTTCCAAGCAGAGTCTCCTATAGCTATGGTACAGGCAGTACGTTCGATAGTGCAGGATGACTATAATGTTGACAAGGCGTTTCAGCTTTACAATGATCTAAAAAATGAATGATAATATGCGCGTGGCTATGTATTACCACAACGAAGATGTTCGTTTGGAAAACATAGCTAAACCCAAGGTCGGTATTGGTGAACTCATAGTGAAAGTTGCTGCTAGTGGAATTTGCGGTTCTGATTTGATGGAATGGTATAGGATAAAAAAAGCGCCATGTGTGTTAGGACACGAAGTTTCGGGTAAAGTGACTGAAGTGGGTGAGGGTGTAACTAGATTTTCGGCAGGAGATAGAGTTGTTTTTACACATCATGTTCCTTGTAACGATTGTAGTTATTGCATGCGGGGAGAGCATACCCTTTGTGAGACACTTCATTCAACCTCCTTTGATCCGGGTGGTTTTGCAGAATATATTCGAGTACCAAAAATCAATTTAGATAAAGGTGGGGTAATACCATTGCCTAATGATGTTTCATTTGATGTTGCTACTTTTGTTGAACCTCTTGGTTGTGTAATAAGAGGTCAAAGGAAGATTGGTATACAACCTGGAGATAGTGTATTGGTATTAGGAAGCGGAATGGCAGGCTTACTGAACATCAAGCTTGCAGCTTCGATGGGTGCTGGATGTATTGTAGCTACAGATATTCATCCTATACGCATACAAGCTGCACTGGATTCTGGAGCTTATGATGCTTTTGACGGTTTGCAAGAGGAAGTAATAGAACTTGCTATTGCAGCAAATGACAACAGTAAATTTGAGCATATTATAGTGTGTGCTCCAGGTGAGACGATATTTGAACAGGCACTATCATCCGTTACGCTAGGTGGGAGCATCATGTTGTACGCGTTTAGTGCTCCCGAGGTTAAAGTTCCATTGAGCTTGCATAATGTTTTCAGCAAAGGAGTTACTATTCGTTCTACTTATGGAGCAAGTCCAATGGATCTAATGCAGGCACTTAATCTCCTCCATTACGGAAAAGTCGTAGTAAATGACCTGATAACTCATAAACTCGCATTGGAAGATGTAGGTTCAGGTTTCATGCTAGCATCTGATGGCTCTCAATCACTCAAAGTAATTATAGAGCCAAACAAGTAGTTATGTAACGTACCACCGAAAATACGCCTACAGGATTGCGTATAAGGGTATTTTCTGGACATCTGATTGTCGGTAGATCTAGCATCTTACATCAAGTTGTTTCCTATTTGAGTTACAAATATGATGAGACCAATATGACTGGATTTTTGATTGAAACAGTTATTATTTCACTGTCAGGAGTAATGGCTCCAGGGGCCCTATCTGCTGTGACCATTAATCATGGAATGCGCAACAGTCGAGCTGGTGTCTCAGTAGCCATAGGGCATGGTATCGTGGAAGTGCCACTCTTAATCCTTATATACTATGGTGTTGGTGCGTTGATGCAAATATCTGGATTTCAGGTATCAATAGGTATTCTTGGTGGTGTTTTAATGGCTTGGATGGGTATGACCATAATACGCAGCAGTGGGACTGTTTTATCTCAAGCAAGGAGGGGCGAATCATCTGTTTGGGCTGGTGTGATGCTGTCTGCTGGAAACCCTTATTTTTTGATATGGTGGGCTACTGTGGGATCATCTCTAGTAATTAGATCAGTGGAATATGGTCTTGTAGGCGTTTTGCTATTTGGGATATGCCATTGGATGTGTGATTTGGTATGGCTTTGGTTGTTGGCCTTTCTTGCACATAGGGCTAGTGCGAGTTTTGGAGGTGCTTTCGTGCGTATCACATCGTTGGTAAGTGGAAGTTTTTTATTGATAATAGGGTTCAGATTTTTATATCAAGCACTAAGCACAATGAATTCTATATGAATTATTACAGTTCTCATAGTTTATTTATGGCATTATGCATGCGCGTTAAAGCTGTCTCAAGTACGGATCTTGGGCATGCCAGGTTGAGGCGTATGAAACCATCACCACCTGGTCCAAACATAGCTCCGTCACTAAAAGCAACTTTAGCCTTGTTCAAGAAGAACTCTTGAGGGTTTGCATCGGGAATGTTGATTTGGCTACAGTCCAACCACATTAAATATGTCGCTTCTGGGCGGGTAGTACGTATATTTGTCATATGCCTATCTATATACTGAATTACATAATCTCGATTTTCTGACAGATACTCTAACAATTGCTGAAGCCAGATGTTTCCATGTTGGAATGCTGCTAATGCAGCAGTATAGCCCATGACGTTAACACCTGGAATAATACCAGCAGATGCCTCACGTACTTGAAGCATTAGATCTGGATTCTGAATAATTGCATATCCACAGCTTAGTCCAGCCAGATTAAACGTTTTGCTAGGGGCCATTAGTGTAATACATCTAGCAGCTATGTCATCAGAGATTGCAGCTGTCGGATAATGTGTTTTACTGCCTAGGATTAGTTCGCAGTGAATCTCATCAGAGCAGATAATAAGATTATTACGTTCAGCTATTGTTGCTAGCTTGGTTAATTGGTCCTTGCTATACATTTTTCCTACTGGGTTATGAGGGTTGCTGAGAAGGAACAGTTTAGTATTTGTGTTGATGCTTGCATCTAATTTAGCATAATCTATTTCATATTCTATATGTTTGGTATTGTCTTTGCGTATCAATGGTGCATGATTGACCGATTTGTTTTGATTTCTAATCGCATCCATAAATGGAAAGTAAATCGGTGGTTGTATCAAAACCTCGTCACCTGGATTGCCAAATGCGCGACAGCAAGCATTTAGCGCACTTCCAAGACCTGGGAAAAATATTATTTGCTCAGGAGATATTTCCCAGTTATACAATTTTTTTGTACGCACACAAATAGTTTCAAGAAGCTCAGGCAGTGTGTGCGCCGAATATCCAAACACGCCATGCTCTACTCGTTTTAGAAGAGCGTCTTGCACTTCCTTTGCTACGGCAAAGTCCATATCTGCTACCCAAAGGGGTATCACATCCTTATCGTAGGTCTCCCATTTTCCGCTTCCAGTGCCGCGTCTTTCAATTGTTTTGTCAAAGTTGTACTTCATGTTTCGGACCCTCTCTATGTTTTTGGATTGGCGATTAGAATATAATGATGGCCCATGTTTGGTAGCTCCTGGCATCCTGATAGTGTATAACCTGTATCAAAAGCTGACGTCAGAGCTGATCCAAGAAACTGACGCCAGAGGCACAAATTTGATTGTTCAGATGTTGCTCTGGCGTCAGTTTTGTTAGGCAGAGGCACAGCCAATATGACATATTTTTCATCGGTTGGTATATGTACATTACAATCCCTGTCAGTCTCAGGTGCTGACACTATATATAGGTTTTCATGCGATAGATTGTCTTGGCTCTGCTTGGCTATTGCTCGCAAAACTCTTGGACTTGTCAGATTCCAATCTACCTGTAAACGGTCTGTAGTTAGTCCAATATTAAGATCGTCATCTAGATCGCCATATGCGTTCTTGATATATGTTTGTGATGTCACGCCTAAACTCTCTAGATTAAATATCGCATTTGCACGCTGCAGAGGGTCGAAAGTCCACGTGATCCTATCAGTCATACCCTGAGCTAATACTGCATCTCTTTGGGCTAATTTTAGTTGCAATCCAAGTCCTTTCCTTCGAAATTTTGGGAGTACTGCCAACTGGTGACTACAGTGTTTAGCAACTGTTTGACCATCAATATCTCTTTCATAGGCTGGGAAACCAAATACAAATCCGACCATTCCACCCAATTCGTCTGGCCCATCAGGTAAATATGCAGCCAACAAAATACCTCCATTTTTGGCCAATGTGATTAGTAATGGAGTTGGAGCTACAGCCTCACCAGTACCGCCCCATACCCACTTTCCCAACAACTGGACTTGCTCGCAGGATGTGTGGTCTAATACTGGGCGAATATCAGAAAGAAGTTTTGACATATTCGTGGGTAGAGGCTGTTGTGGATTATGATCCTGCAATCAATTGTTGATTACGTGTTACCATGGAATGGTTTTGCCAGTATAGTCATAAAAGCGACCGGTATCTTCCAACTGTATATAGTCAATGACCTGGAGCATTCCACTGACAGATTCGTTTGTGTCAATATCGGCGTTTGGTCCTCCCATATCTGTTTTTACCCAACCAGGAGTAATGCTTACAACTATAATTTTATGATCTGCAAGTTCATGTGCCATCTGAATCGTGCTCATGTTCAACGCAGCTTTACTTGAGCTGTAGATACTAGCATACTTTTTCGTGCTGGATTCAGATGCTCTGTTAAGTGATCCCAGTCCTGAAGAAATGTTTACTATTCTTGGGTGTTCCCCTTTTTTCAACAGTTGTGCAAATTGTTGAATCACTAATATAGGTGCAACCATATTGACTGCTAGGATCGACTTGATTGTGGAGGAGTCAAATGTTCCCAATCCTTTATCTACTGGTGAAACTGCAGCATTATTCACGAGTAAATCAAGTCCGTTTGTTTTGGAGCTAACTAGGTTATGTGAGTCCGATAGTGATTTATCATCGGTCACATCCAGTTTAATTATTGAAATTTGTTGAGGCGAGTCCTCTTGGAGTTTTAGTAGTTGACCAGCTTTACTAGGATTTCTACATGCTGCAAATACGTGCGCATCTCGCATTATTAATTGTCGTACAAACTCCAATCCTATTCCTCTGTTTGCCCCAGTGATTAGTGCTTTCATATCTTCACCTCCAGAATAATTATACTGAAATCAATTGATGGTAGTATCATATTACAATGGTCGATTGTATATACTAATCCAAATTTATCATAGTCATGGTTGTTGTACTGACGTTCACCGAACTATAATTACATCAGATTGCGACAGGAGCGATTGCGATGAAAATTGATCGGGTTGAAATGCATCATCTAGAGCTGCCGTTTGTTCATCCATTTGAGACGAGTTTCGGTCGTGAAACAAAGAGAGAGTTTATTCTATTGTCAGTTACTGCTGATGGTGTCACAGGATGGGGGGAATGTGTTGCTGGATCTGGACCATGGTATTCCTATGAGACTGTAGGGACAGCTTGGAATATTTTGGAAGAATACTTGATTCCTTTAATTCTCTATGAGAATATTGACAAAGCTGAGGATATAGTAGGGTATTTTGATCGTGTCCGAGGTCATCCCATGGCTCGCGCTTGTGTAGAAAATGCTCTATGGGACTTGGTGGGATGTACAAAAGGTTTGTCTTTGGCAGAAATGTTGTCTGCAGAGCGTGATTCCGTATTAGTGGGTGTTAGCGTTGGCATAGAGGAGAATATAGAAATACTACTTGAAAGAATTGCGCAACATGTAGATGAGGGATACAGGCGTGTTAAGTTGAAGATTAAGCCAGGTTGGGATGTGGATGTGGTGAAAACTGTGAGAAACAGATGGCCGAACCTTGCACTTCAGGTTGATGCTAACTCAGCTTATTCTTTATCTGATATTGAAATTTTCCTGGAATTAGATCAATTTGATTTGCTCTTGATTGAACAGCCATTGCATCATGACGACATTGTTGATCATGCAAAGTTACAAAAGCAATTGATGACCCCCATTTGTCTTGATGAAAGTATACATTCTGTTGAGCATGCCAGATGGGCACTAGACATCAGTGCCTGTAAGATAATCAATATTAAGGTGGGGCGCGTGGGAGGTATAACAGCAGCATCTCGGATTCATGATTTGTGCGCTGATAGTGGTATACCGGTATGGTGTGGTGGGATGTTAGAATCAAACATTGGTCGTGCTGTGAACGTAGCATTGGCTGCGATGCCTAATTTCAAACTAGCTGGCGATATATCAGCATCAGCTCGATATTTTCATCACGACATAGCATTACCTAATTTCGTGCTTAACAGTGATTCCACATTGGATGTTCCAAGTGGTGATGGGGTGGGGGTTGTAGTGGACCAAGATAGACTAGCACATGCTCGTATTTCATCAAAATTATTTTCTTAGACAGACTTTTTGTGTTTGTCAAAATTATCTGATTGAACATATTTGGTATCTAGCAAATTCGAATCTCTACTTGACAATTTAAATACTGACTAAATCATATGCGTAAAAATAGATATTTTGTTCACAGAGTGGCAGTAGTTGGTTCAGGTACTATGGGAGCCGGTATTGCTGCTCTTCTAGCAGGTGCAGGATTTCCCGTACTTTTATTGGACGTAGTTCCTGGTGAGCTTACCGATCAAGAACGAGCACTTGGCCTATCCCTTCAAGATTCGGTGGTGCGCAATAGGATTGTCTGTGACAATCTTCTAAAGAGTCATAATATATTTTATGCGAAACGCGATATGGAACTAATTACCATTGGCAATTTGGAAGATGATTTCGAACAATTGACTTCTGTGGACTGGGTTGTGGAAGCAATTGTAGAGAATATTGAACTCAAAAAACAGTTTTTTCAAGCTCTTGATAGAATTAGACCCATTGAACAAATTGTCTCTACTAACACTTCTGGATTGCCGATTCACGAACTTTCTGTAGATAGATCTGATGAATTCAAAAGCAACTTTTTAGGCGTTCATTTTTTCAATCCTCCGCGTCATATGAAATTGTTGGAGATCATACCTACTTCTGAGACTAATGCAGAATTAGTTGACTTTTTTTGTAGCTATGTCAGTAGACGTATTGGAAAAAATGTCGTGTTGTGCAAAGACACCCCTAGTTTTATTGCCAATCGCATAGGATTAGCTAACAACTTTTGGCGTATGAGTTATGCGATGGATAATGGATATACCGTTGAAGAAGTCGATGCAATAGGTGGAATGTTAATGGGATATCCGAGTACGGCTGTGTTTCGTTTGATGGATTTGGTTGGTATAGATGTGATTCATATGATTGGTTCCAATATTAACCAAATGTTACCAATGGATTTTGCAGGACTAAAAAAGGATAGTACTCTGGAAAAGGCTTTGAGTAGAATGCTTGAGCACAATTGGATTGGTAACAAGGTGAAGGCTGGGTTTTACAAACAGATTTTGCTTGATGGCCATGGTAAGCAATTCTGGCCACTAGATTTTGAAAATATGACTCACAACAGTCCGTCAGCAGTGCATTTTGAATCGCTGGAAAAAATAAGAGAAATTGGTGATTTGGGTCAACGGCTGCGTACTTGGCTAACTTACAATGATCGCGCTAGTGATTATGTGTGGCACACTTTAGCTTTCCTGTTTAGCTATGTGAGCACTAAAGTATTAGAAATATCCAATGATCTAATTTCTGTTGATAATGCCATGCGATGGGGATATATGATGGACAGTGGCCCATTTGAGGTTTGGGACATGCTAGGTGTTGCAAATACTGTTGATCGTATGAAAACTGATGGTTACACCGTTGATTCCTGGGTTACAGAAATGATTGTTTCTGGCAACAGTTCATTTTATCGTGAATGTAATGGTAGCAGAGAGCAATATGATTGGAATTCGGGTGAATATGTGTCGTTGTCCTCCAACTATCCGCTAGTCAATTTTAGTATTCTTAATGAGAAACCTAGAAAATTAGAAGCAAATAGTGATGCTACTTTGTTTGACATTGGGAGTGATGTACTGCAATTGGAATTTCATAGTAAGGCAAATACTATTGGGATAGATACACTCGAAATAATTCAGACTTCTCTCAATCATATAGAGGCTAGTGACAAAGTGTTGGGATTAGTAATAGGCAATCAGGGAAAAATGTTTAGTGCCGGAGCCAACGTTGATATTTTGGTTAATATGTCTGATAGTGATCGAACGAATGCTTCAGTAAATCAGTTTATATGTCAATTTCAAAATACTATGCAAAAAATTAGATATTGTACAAAGCCAGTGGTTGCAGCTCCATTTGGTCTTACACTTGGTGGTGCTGCTGAATTAGTCCTCGCGTCTAGTCGTGTTGTGGCAAACGTTGAACTAAGAATGGGCTTAGTAGAAGTGGGGATCGGTCTTATTCCTGCTGGAGGAGGATGCAAGGAGATTTTGCGTCGATTAGTAAATCCTCTTATGCGTATACCTAGTGCTGATCCCATACCTTTTGTTCGAAATGCTTTTGAGATGATACGGACATCACAGGTTAGTAACAGTGCGTTTGATGCACAAGAGGTTGGATTTATGCATTTGGGTGATCGTATTGTTTTAGATAAGAATAGATTGCTTAGTGAAGCAAAAGCAGAGGTTGTACACATGTCACAGAGCAATTATTCTCCTCCAAGGGCTGAAAAGATTTATGTGGGTGGGCAGAATATGGCGGCAGTGCTTACTTCTGATCTATTTCAAATGTATGAGGCAAAACATATAACTGACCATGACTTAGTAGTCGGGCAAAAACTAGGCTGGATTTTATCTGGCGGTGACATCACTGCATCACAATTTGTTGATGAACAGTATATTCTGGATTTGGAGAGAACTGCATTTTCAGAATTGATTTGTCTAGAAAAGACTTTAGATAGAATTGTCTACACTCTAAAAACAGGTCAGAGGTTGCGAAACTGATGGTTAAAGTTAATTTTGATATGCTTTGGATAGTCCTATTAAGACTGGAGCAAAAGTAATGCGACAAGCTGTTATTGTGTCAGGTGTACGTACAGCAGTAGGTAAGGCTATAAAGGGCTCCTTAAGGAATTATAGGTCGGATGAAATGGGTGCCACAGTAGTGAAGGAGCTTTTGCGAAAAACGGAAGGTAAAATTATTCCGTCAGATGTTGATGATGTGATCATCGGTTGTGCTATGCCAGAAGCTTGCCAAGGTATGAATGTAGCACGCATAATCTCTATAAGGGCTGGTTTACCAGTCGAAGTTCCATCTCAAACAATTAATCGCTTTTGCGCGAGTGGTCTCCAGACAATTGCTACTGCAGCGGAAATGATTGTTGCTGGTGGTGCGGACATTGTTGTTGCTGGTGGAGTTGAGACGATGAGTATGGTTCCTATGACTGGACATCGTTATAGCCCAAATCCGCATATGTCTATAAACTATCCAGAATTTTACATGAGTATGGGCTTAACTGCAGAAAGAGTCGCTGAAATGTTTGACGTCTCTAGAGAAGATCAAGATGAATTTGCGGTACGTAGTCATTTGCGCGCGGCAACTGCTTTTCGAGAAGGCAAATTTAACGAAGAAATTGTACCCTTGACTGTTCAGGAGTTAGTTCCAGGCATAGGTGGTTCTCAAACAACGGAGGAGTTTACGTTCAATGAAGATGAGCATTTAAGACTAGATTCTACTATTGAGCAATTGTCTCTTTTAAAGCCAGTATTCAAGGAAGGAGGCACTGTAACTGCAGGTAATGCTTCTCCTCTTTCTGATGGTGCTGCAGGTGTCATAGTTATGGAACGTAAGTTGGCTGAGAAAAAAGGACTTGTACCTATTGTACGTTTTCTTGGTTTTGCAGTAGCTGGTGTTGCTCCAGAGATCATGGGTATTGGTCCGGTGAAGGCCATACCCAAATTGCTGGAACGCCTTAGTATGTCTGTTAATGACATCGACCTTATTGAATTGAATGAGGCATTTGCGGCTCAGGCGATAGCTGTCATAAGAGAGCTTGAGTTGCCATTAGAAAAGGTGAATGTCAATGGGGGAGCAATTGCATTAGGACATCCATTAGGTTGTACAGGTGCAAAGCTGACTGTGCAGCTTTTGCATGAGTTACGAAGGCGCCAAGACAAATATGGACTGGTAACTATGTGTATTGGTGGTGGGCAGGGGGCTGCTAGTATATTTGAGAGACTAAATTAGGTTCAATATAATATTTGATACGAATATATCTAGAACATCCAAATATAATGGATGTTCTTTTTTTTTTTGTATTCGGCATAGAACGTGCAACTAAGTCAGAATCATAGGGAGCTGCTCAATAGGTTTATAAATTGTTCTAAAACTATTTTCATCTTTATGCTAAATACAGATATAGTTTATCTCAACGGATCTAGTCATCACAATAGAGAATGGATTCCCGATGGTTTTTATTCCACCTTACCTCCTAAAAAGGTGGGTCGGAATCGAGAAAAAGATCAATTGTTGATGCAAATGCATTTCCAGAATGGAGATGTAGGTGAGGACGAATACTCCAGTTATATTGAACTTGCCTCTCAGTACTTTTATGGTACTGCTGGTTCCATTACTGCAGCATCCCGAGCGGCTATAAACGCTGTAAATCAACAATTGCTTGAAACTAATCGGACAGGTGGGTTCTCGCCGCCACTGCAGGCCGGGATAACATGTGCCATATTGCGTGGGGATGATCTTTATGTGACACAGTCCGGACCTGGAGGGGTAGTGGTTTTTCGAGAAAGTAATTTTGAACAGTTTCCTGACAACAATGTTTCCGCGAGAGCGGTAGGGATGTCAGATCAGACTGTTGCTCATTACTTTCACACAGTAATTGCACATGGTGATTTGTTATGGATGAGTTGCAATGGGTCTAGTGATTGGGATTTTACTTCTTTACTGCGGAAAACGGGAGATCTGCATCATTATCTTGCAAACTTAAGAGTTTTGACTAGAAACGATGCCCCAAGTATGTTGTGTCGGTTTTGCGAATCAGAAGAGCTGGGCCAGTTGTATGCTGCGTTGAGTGCAATCGAGCACGTCGATTCAGTTAGTGGTTCGGATGCAGATGATTTATGTAAGTCCGAGATAGAAATCAGGACAGATAGTATCAAAGCACCAATTTGGGAGTCTAGTACTCTATCTGCAATAGATGACGATCCTGGAGGTGCTATTGCAAATAGTTATAACGGAGCATCAGATACTAAACCTCTGGATTTGTCAGAGTCATATCCAGTCAGCGATATGAATACCGATGTTTCGAATAGTTCTGAATCAGAAGTTGTATTTGAAGACACTAATGCCTCAAGTTGGGCATCTGACATTCTATCTGCAATAGATGAACATGAAACTGGTGCGCCGCCAAGCACCGACGCTAAAGTTTTACCAGAGTCATTTGAACAGCCAACATCAGAAATACATCACAAACATGTTAATCAAGAATCTGAGACTAGTAACTTGTTAAATACTAGGTTAAATTCTGAGAGTTTTATAGATACTAAAGATACTGAATTAGAGCATGATTATACTAACCTTAATTATGTTACAAAAGAGGACAGCAATGTATCAGATGGCCTTTACGTTCAGTCAGAGGATGATGCAAACGAACTAACAGAATTAACAATTGGCCCTGATAATGATATCTTGGATCTTTCATCGGATCTGCTGGAACCAGTGTTTATAGAACCTGAACAAAATAGAGATCAGCAAGAGAACCAGCAAGGCAACAATGATTTTGTTAACACATTAGATGTTGACATGGAATCTGATTGGAATGCCCCAAAAAAGCGGAACATAGGTTTCACTATAGCTACTTTACAAACACGTATAGAAGCACAATTGAATTCAACGGTTCAATTGTGGAGTGGTGCTATCCATAAAATTGTGTCAAGGATTTTGCCAGATTATGACCATGATGTGCAAGTGCCTGGTTCTGCGCTCTTGTGGGGAGCTGCCGGCGTGCCTGTTCTAGTAGTTGTTCTTACAATTGCTGTTTATGTCCAATTTGGACGTTCTAGAGAATTTAACTATTATATCGATCAGGCTCGCATGGAGGCTACTTTAGGTAGAGCGTCCAGCGATGCGATTCAAGCAGCACCACACTGGCGCCAAGTGCTATTATGGAGTAGTTTGGCACATGAAATACGTAGCAATCATCCTGATGTGGAAGCACTAGAGACAGCGGCCATTGGATTCCTAGATGTGATTGACCGCGTAGAGCGCGTAGATGTGGAGCTAATCACTTTAGATGGACTGCAACCTAATGCCAATATATCCAAAATTCTTGCGCGTGGTAGTAGTGTGTATTTATTGGATTTGACTAACCAATTGGTTAATAGGGCAGTTCTTACTACTAGTGGACAATACCAATTAGATCCAGTGTTTGAATGTAGGAACGGTGAAATAGGAGCTCAGTCTATTAATTCCTTAGTGGATATAGCGTGGTTAGATTCTCCAAATGTTGTAGGGCAAGACACATTAATTGCATTGGATCCTGATGGCAGATTGTTATACTGCACTTCTGATGGGACTATGGCGGTGACATTGCTTGCTCCACCTTATGATGGGTGGAACAATCCAGTTGCATTGGAGGCTTTTCAAGGTCGCATATATGTGATGGAACCAGAGGCAAATGAAGTGTGGGTGTACACTCGAGATGACAAATTCTTCGTACAAGCTCCTGAACGTTATTTTAGTGAATCAGCTATTGATCTCAGCGATGCTATAGATATTTCAATAGTGCAGGGTTCGATATATATTTTACATGAAGACGGACATATGACTGAATGTGTACGCAAGTCACAGGATTTGCCTCCAGAGTGTAACCTTGAAATGACTTACATAGATGGTAGGTTAGGTGGAACTAATGACATACAGTTTGAAAACGTATCGTTTCCTGTGTCAATGGCTGCGTATCCTCCTCCATATTCGTCGCTTTATTTGACAGACGCAAAATCTCCGGGTGTATTTCAATTTAGTCTAAGATTAGCTTATCAACGAGAATTTCGAGCAGTAAGTTCAAACGGCGAAGTAGAAGCAATTGGATTTGCTGTAGGACCTGGAAGGCATCTGTTCTTTGCTAGTAAAGACAGCTTATATGTTGGTAAACGACCATAAACATATATGAGTGGGTGGCCTGGAAAATATATTATTGGTGTGACTGGTAACATATGCGTCGGCAAGAGTGAGGTCTGCAAAATACTTGAAGATATTGGCGCTCAAATTGTAGATGCTGACATAGTTGCACATGATGTAATGAAATCATGTACTACAGTATTTCAAGATATAGTTGATGCATTTGGTGTAAGAATACTAAACAATAGTGGAGAAATAGACCGGAAACTTTTAGGTAAGATTGTATTTTCGGATAAATCTTCTCTAAAAAAGTTAGAGTCGCTTTTACATCCAACAATAAGGGCGAAGATAGAAGAGACTATATTACACTATAATGAGGGCGTTATAGTTGTCGAAGCAATCAAGTTGTTAGAGACTGGTCTCTCAGATCATTGTGATAGTGTATGGGTCGTAAACGCATCATCTAGAAAGAGACTAGAAAGACTTACAAAGCGTGATAATATAAATGTTGAAGAGGCAAACAACAGGTTGCATATGCAGGGTTCTCAGGCACTGAAGCTTCAACGAGCAGATGTTATTATTGAAAATGATGGATCATTAGAAGCAACATATGCGCAGATTTGGTATGAATGGGGTAAAATAGGTTTGCCCAAATAACTGGAGGTAAAATAACAATGTCCAATGTAGTTGATTTAGCTAAGAGACATCCCAGACTTACTGCATGGTTGGTTCTGGGATTTGGCATGGTAGCCATAATAAGTTATGAGGCACGTGACGTAGGTTTACTGTGGGGACAATGGGCAGCATTGATTGTGGCAACTATCGCAGTAGCAGGTTTATGCGTTTGGATTATTAGTTGGGAGGATGATGAAGCAGAGGAGGTTGCTGTTTCAGAATGAGTATGTAATATTACTACTGTACGTTCTGTTTTCGCATCTGCAAGAAACTGTTGTATCGACTTTTCGATACTTCCCCTTTAATTAGCGCACTCACAACAGCACAATTGGGCTCGTGTGTGTGTGTGCAATTGCTAAAGGTACATTCAGCAACTAGTGGAGCTATCTCCACAAAATAAGCATCTAACTCTTCAGGTTCAATATCAAAAAAATCGAGAGCACGTAAGCCTGGTGTGTCTGCTACCCATCCCTGATCATTTGTGGGTATTAACTGTGGGTAGACTGTAGTGTGTCGACCCTTACTACTGCTTTGGCTTATCGCATTTACTCGTAGTCCTAAGTTAGGATTAATAGTGTTTAGTAATGAGGATTTACCTACTCCTGATGGACCTGCTAGTACCGATACTTTACCTGGCAATAAATTCTTTAAATCTTGCATACCTTGTTCGTTAAATGTAGATGTGTACACAATCTGATAGCCGATGTCATGATATAGGCCGAAGATTGAAACAGCATTCTCATTTCCGACAAGGTCTATCTTGTTCGCACAAATAATGGCAGGTATGTCATTAGCTGCGGCAATTACAAGGAATCGGTCCAACATCCTGAAATTAGGAGTAGGATCCTGGCAAGAGAAGACGAAAATAGCTTGATCTACATTCGCTATTAATACTTGCTGGATTTCATGGTCTTTGTATCGAGGCTTGTTTTCAGAACTACTGCTGGGAAGTCTACGTGCGAGTACGCTATCACGCTCGCAAACCTCTTTGATCATTCCAGTTCCATCCTCAAGCACATCTATGATGACTTTGTCTCCAATAGTGGCTAGGTCAGTATCCAGTCTCTTATGGTTCAATTGGCCACGTATCCGACATTCAAATCTTCCGGCTTCGCAGTGTACTGTGAAAAATCCACTTTGTGCTTTAATTATCAGACCAGAATAATTTTTGTTCACTATGGTTGTGGAGTGCCTGATATGTCGAGCTCGATAGTTGGGGTTGGTGTCGGAGTCAAATTGGCGATTCCTCCTAATGGTATGACAAGTTCTTGTCCAGGTGAAAGTACATTGGGGTTGTCCAGTTCGTTAGCAATCATGATGTCGGCTAGTGGGACTTTGTACAAATCTGAGAGTCCACCGAGCGAGTCTCCAGTTGTGACTACATGCAATACAGGTATTGGTACAGGCGTAGGGCTAGGTGTAGCAGTCAAACCGATTTCTACTTCCCATGGATAGAGTTCTCTAATCTCATCGTGAAAATAAACTTCGACTAGTCGACGAAAAATGGGTGCAGCCCATTCAGAACCTTCACCTTTGTTTTCTAGAATTATCACTGCAGCAAAATCAGGAAGGTCAGGTCTTCCAGCATCCGTGAATCCGGCAAACCATGCATGTGGATTGCGTGGCCGATCTTCAGCTGTACCAGTTTTACCGTAAATAGGAATGTCCATCGATCTAAAACGATAATTAGCAGTCCCAGAGGGATCATTCACTACTTCCCACAGTCCTTGACGTACTGCACTTAACGTTCTGTCTGAAACTGGTAGTTTTGACACTACCTCAGGTTGAAACTTGAATGTTGGATTTTCATCAGGGGCAGCTATCGACCGAATAAGCTGAGGACGATAAATTGTACCTCCATTACCTAGAGCTGCATAAAGTTGAGCCATTTGCAGTGGAGTGACCTGTATATCTCCTTGACCAATTGCCATATGCACTGTATTTGCTGGAGTCCATAATATTCCTGCGGATTCAGCCCAATCCGCACTAGGTATAATTCCCCCGACTTCTTCATTGATAGATTGTTGAAGACCTATAATACCTGTTGGTTTTCCCAAACCAAAGTTGCGTGACATATCAGGCAGGAAATAGTCTGCCCAATTATGAAGCGATAGACCTATTTGATAAAACCAAGGATTACATGAGCGACGCAAGGCACCAATAATATTTAGGTTTCCTGATGGAGCATAGCCTTTCTCGCTTGTCCAATCGTATTTTGTGTATGCCGTCCCCAGGCCATTCCAAGAATGTCCACAATAATATATTTGCTCTGTATTGAATAGACCTGACTCCAGCGCGCTAGCCATCGGTACTACCTTGAATGTAGATCCTGGTGCGTATTGTCCCTGAGTCACGCGATTTATTAATGGACGATATGGATTCAATATAGTTTCTTCAAGTTGAACGATGTTGTAATTTGCAGGATCAAATAGGTTTGGATCAAATGATGGTGAGGAAGCCATTGCTAGAACTTCTCCTGTTTCCAGGCTCAATACTACAGCAGCACCCACTAGGTCTTGTAACGCAGTTTGTACTTCGCGTTGGAAAGTTCTATCTAATGTAGTATATATAGCTTGTGCAGGCGATGATTTTGATTCGGCCAGTGTAGCTACCAACTGTCCTGCGGGACTGGCTACGTGTAGGGCACCACCACGTTTGCCAGATAGATATTCTTCTCCCCAAGCTTCTAATCCTTGGACACCAACGAATTCATCCCCTCGATAACCCATCGATTTGTAATGCTTAGATTGCTCCTCAGGAATCAATGCTGTATATCCGATGGCGTGTGGCGCGCCAAGTTTTCCTCCCACATAATATCTTGTTTTATAAGGTTTCATAATTAAACCAGAATATGTACTCAATCGATCGTAGATTGCCTTTATTTCATTAGCGGATGCTTCTCCTAAAGGCACATACCAATCTGGTTTGGATGACGCATAGAGACTTTTTATTGACTCAGGATGGCGACTAATTAATGGTGACAAGTCTTGTAGCAATTGGTCTTCTTGTACACTGTCAATTTCGCCTGGGATGACTCCAATAGACACGGCGTTTGTATGAGCAGCGAAGGCTAGACCGTTTCTATCATATATGTTTGCTCTAGACGGAATAACGTAATCCATATATAGGTTGTTTCCGTTAGCGAGCTCTGGCAATATAAGACTGGGATCCCAATTAATGACCCACTTACCATTCTTGAGAAGCAGAGGAATTGTTATTTCCCGCTGTATTTTGCCTACTATTGAGCTATGCAATGCTAAATCAAATCGCACCTTCGCTTCAGAGTCATTTTGCTGTGATGAAAGGATACTGGTGCGGATGCGCATCAAGGATGCGGAGTTATTAACACTCTGATAGGTTGCCACGAAATCGTCAATACTGATGGCATCCTGAGATAGTGGTGACAGTAGACTGTACATTACAGCAAATTCACCGGCTTCCCATGCTGTTAAATACTTAGTTATAGTGATTTCTACATTAGGAGGACTACTGGTAGCAAGTACCGGTGGAGGCAGTGTGGATGTTAGTTCATCATTGAATGAATCGACATCAATAGTTCCTGTACAAGAAACAAGTAATAAAAATAAAGTGACCAGAAATTTCTTCATATTCAATCAACTTTGCAAGATTGATGCATAGACTGGGCAGTCGTAACCTATGTGATTTTGGCATTTTTCTGCAATGTCGTTGTCAACACTCACATTATTTTTGTGTAGTGCTCTAGTCATGTGGCATAACGGTAATCCTATGACATTGGCTAGACATCCGCCAAGTGGTGTGGCAGGGTGGAACTCAACATTTTGTATTGCATATGCACCCGCTTTGTCAAGTGAATCTCCAGTAGATACATATTCTGCAACTTCTTCTTCTGTCATATTTCTCATCTGTACACTTGTTTCACACAATTCTTGTGTTGTAGTCCCAAGCTTATTAAAGTAAATTGCGATTGCTGTCACAACTTGATGTGTTTTACCCTGCAGTTGCATTAGCATGCTGCGGGCTTCAATATTGGTTTCTGGTTTTCCCACTACATGGTTATCTTGAACTACTACTGTGTCTGCTCCAATCACTATAGAATTAGTTGGATAGTTCTGGGAGACTTTCAGTGTTTTAGATAATGCAAGTCGTTTTGCATATGAATTAGGGGATTCAGTCTTGTTTTTGCTTTCGTCAATGTTGGCGGGTTCTACTTGAAACGGATAGTCAAAAAGTTTCATCAATGCGGAACGACGAGGTGATTGAGATGCAAGTATCATTTGTGTATTTTTGTTCAATACTGACATATTATGGATTGTAGCACAGCCACGTACAATTTCTTGCTCACTAGTAGCGCTGAGATGGTAGAATCTTGATATGCATATTCATCTGTTGACTTTGTTTCCGGAAGTATGTCGTCCTTATCTTGATACGAGCATAGTGGGTCGCGCTCAGAAATCTGGAAATTTACGGGTTAGTTTACACGATATTCGCGATTATGCAGCTGATCATCATCATGTTACTGATGATGCACCTTATGGTGGGGGTGGTGGCATGATTATTAAACCCGAGCCTGTATTCGCTGCAGTAGAATCAATAGTGGATCGAGAGCATGACATCAGTGAGATAATATTGCTGACACCACAAGGAAGGTTGTTCTCCCAGGATACAGCGCTTAAATTGGCGAAATTGGATCAAATTATTCTGATTGCTGGGAGATATGAAGGTTTTGATGAGAGAATTAGAAAATATCTGGTAACTGACGAGATATCTGTTGGAGATTATGTTGTAACTGGTGGGGAGTTGCCTGCTCTACTCGTTGTAGATGCCATAGCGCGTTTGATACCGGGTGTTTTAGGTGCGGTTGGTGCTGCTGAAAAGGATTCTCACGGTGAGAGTGGTATTTTAGAGCACCCGCATTATACGCGGCCTGTTAATTTTCGTGGGTGGGATGTGCCGGATGTTTTATTATCTGGAAATCATGAAAAAATTGCTAATTGGCGAAAAAAGCAGTCCTTGCGAAGGACTTGGCAACGCAGACCGGAGCTGTTGATTGACACTCAATTGTCTGAGTATGAAAAAGAGTGTATAGCAGAACTCGCTGAAGAGTCAGTGGTCAAATGGAAGTAATAACTCTCGATCTACGGTTTCGCAATGTACCCGAAGCATTAGCTTCATTTTTGGTGTTAGCTCCGAGTGGTCCAGTGTTGATTGAAACTGGGCCGGGTTCAACAGTTGCTCGTTTGCAGGAGGCATTATCTGAGAATGGGTTGTCAGTTGAAGATATAAAGCATGCACTAATTACACATCTGCACCTTGATCACTCAGGTGCAGCCGGTTGGCTAGCTGATAAAGGTGCAACCATTTATATACATTGGAGAGCAGCTCAACATCTAGTTAATCCGTCTAGGCTTTTAGCTAGCGCTACAAGAATTTATGGTGATGAAATGGATGAGATGTGGGGAACTACCATACCTGTTCGCAAAGACAGTATTCGTGAGTTGAGGGATGGTGAGGATGTACTGATAAATGATATGGTTGTGTCAGCAATGGAAACAAGAGGGCACGCAAATCACCATCATATACTGCGTATAGGCGATACTGCTTTTGTGGGGGATGCGTGCGGGATTCGTATTCTAGGTAAAGAGTTTGTGACATTGCCCGCTCCGCCACCTGAGTTCGATTTGGGACATTGGCAAGTCAGCTTGGTTCGGATAAGGGAACTAAATCTAAAAAGAATGTTTTGCACACATTTTGGGTTAGTCGATGATGTTGATTTACATATAGACAAGCTGATGTCTGAACTGAATCTTGTCGTAGACTATGTAAAGAATATGATGTCTGAAGGGTGTGACAGAGACGTTATTATCACAAAATATGAGGGGTGGTACAGAGAACGTGCTTTTTCTGCTGGTTTATCGAATGATGACCTAACTAAATACGAAACTGCAAACCCATTCTTTATGTCTGTGGATGGTATTATGAGATATATTAGCAAGTTGTAGAGGAAGGACAAGTAATAATATGACAGGGATTACTCGTGATGCAGCTTGGGACATAGTTTGCAAGTATGTTGAGGGTGAGGGGCTAAAAAGACATATGCTTGCTGTAGAGGCTGCTATGCGTTATTACGCATCTATATTTGGAGAAGATCTAGATGAATGGGGCATTCCCGGATTGCTTCATGATTTTGATTGGGAAATTCACCCATCAATTGAGAGTCACCCGGCACTTGGAGCGTCAATACTGCTTGACTGTGGAGTGCCTAAAGATATAGTGCAGACTATACTTAGTCATGCGCCTCACACTGGAGTAAGACGTGAATCGCGGAGAGATCGAGCGCTTTATGCGTGTGATGAATTGACAGGTTTGATTACTGCTGTAACATTAGTGCGACCTAGCAAGTCCATTGTTGATTTGAAAGTCAAATCTGTGCGTAAGAAATGGAAAGATAAGGCTTTCGCATCTGGGGTAAATCGTGTAGAAATTGAAAATGCTGTGATGGATTTAGATGTAGAGTTATGGGCACATGTAGCGAATGTGATTGAAGCTATGTGTAGCATAGCTTCTGAATTGGGGTTGGAAGGAACTGGCCAAAGCTAGTGGTTTTTATGATTAAAATCTGTTGGTAATCTGTAAATTATGAGTACACCAAAAGTCTCCGGGTATAGAAATACAAGAGTGTGTCCGATTTGTGAGGCAAGCTTAGGATCTGCAGCAACAAGATGTCTGGTTTGCGGTGCGGAGTTGCCAGAAGATGCCATCACAGATGATAGTGGTAAAGTAGGGTCAACCTCGACACCTGGATCTAAATATGTGCAGAGAACAGCGCAGCCGGATAGAGCAAACATTAGGATACCTATACCTGTAGCAGTAGCAGCGGTTACTTTAATGATTTTAGGTGGTCTAGCGCTTTTGTTAGTGTCGTCTGGAAACAATCCGTTTGTAGAACCTACAGCGACAATTACACCATCAGCTACATCGGTACCTACTTTCACTGCAGCTCCAACTAAAAAACCGACCAATTTACCTACCAGCACTTCACTGCCTCCAGTGGTACACAATGTGGTTGAAGGTGATACGTGCATACTAATTGCAGTGACATATGATGTGTCTGTTCAGAGTGTACTTCAGTTGAATGGTTTCACACAGGCTTGTCCATTGCTTGTTGGTCAAGAAGTAATGGTGCCAGTGCCTACTTCTATACCCGCACCGACAATTACTGCAACTATGATGCCGTTGGCATTAACTCAATCAGCACGCCCAATACATATGGTATCTGCAGGAGAAAGCCTGTCTAGTATTGCAGCATATTATGGAGTCAGTTTTAAAGCTATGGCCGAAGTAAATGGAAAATTACCTCCTGATTATGCTATTTCAATTGGTGAAAATCTGACAGTTCCTGTGGATATGCCTCTTCCTACATCTGGTCCTACTCCTACAGAAACGTCTCTGCCTCCGTACCCAGCTCCCAATCTGCTCAATCCTCCTGATGGTCAAGCAATATCATACATAGAGCAGACGGTTAGCTTGCAATGGACATCCATTGTGAATTTGAGAGAGAATGAAGTTTATCTTGTGACAGTACAGGATGTCACTTCTAATAGACCTAAACGTATAGAAGATTCGACAATCAGTACTAGATATATTATCAATGTGGATATGAAACCAGCAGAGGCAGCACCACATGTTTTTAAGTGGTCTATTGTAACTGCTAGACAAACTGGGGTTAGTAGTGATGGAAGGCCATTATACCAACCAGCGGGAGCTGCGTCGGAGGAGAGGACTTTCACTTGGACTGGAATTGGTGTGCTGCCAACGGAATCTTTGAGCGGAGAATTGAACAGATAGTGTCAAATAACAAAAATCCAATCATTGGCATAGTAGGTGGTTTAGGTCCACAAGCTGGTGTTGATCTTGCTAGCAAGATCATTGACCAAACTTTATCTAGTGCCGACCAGGATCACATATCTGTGATTTTAATATCTATGCCTTCAATTGTCGTTGACCGTACGCAATTTCTGCTGGGAAATGTAGACGAGAATCCCGGCATTGCTATAGCAGAAATTGTAGAAATTTTAGAAAGATGTGGTGCAGACGTAGTGGGTATACCATGCAATACAGCTCATTCATCCTCCATTTTTGACATGATAAGGCAGGATATTGCGATTCGTCATAGCTCAGTGAAGTTATTAGATATGATTGCTGAGACAGTAAATTTTGTGTGCCAACAATATCCTAACATTAAACGGGCTGGGGTTTTAAGTACAACTGGCGCTATTAAGGCACAAATTTATCCTAGCGCTCTGGCGATTAAAGGTATTCAGACTATATTGCCATCTAAGGACGTGCAGGAAAAGGTTCTGCATCCAGCAATTGTTGACAAGGAATATGGTATTAAATCCTGCTCTAACCCGGTGTCGGCACGTGCTAAAAAGGATTTGTATGAGACAGCATACAAGCTAGTTGTGGATGGAGCCGAGATAATTTTATCAGGATGTACTGAGATACCTTTGGCGTTAACTGAAGCTCATATTAATGATGTGCCCATAATAGATCCTGCTCTCATATTGGCACGTGCTCTCATTGATACTGTCGCGCCTGAAAAATTGGTGCAGATCAAGGAGACTCAGTAGATATGGAAGAGATGACATATCAGCAACCAAATTCCAGACACTGCTTTGTTTGCGGTATACAGAATCCTTTTGGTCTACAACTGAAATTTTATGACAATGGTATTGACAAGGTTTGGACTGAATATATCATCCCAGAATATTTTCAAGGTTATCCAGGAGTAGCACATGGTGGTGTTATAGCTGCGATGCTAGATGAAGTTTGTAGTCGAACTGCAATGATCTCTGACAGCAATCATTTTATGATGACGGCAAAGATGGACATAAAATATAGGTGTCCTGTTCCAGTAGACCATCTTCTAAGAATTGTAGGTAAACTGACAAAATCTCGTGACAGAATATTGCAAGCTGAGGGTTATATTTATCTTGATGATGAGACTATCGCAGCACAATCATCAGTAACCCTAGTAGATATACCAGAAGCAACATTAGATGAATCTAAATTGCAAGAGCTTGGGTGGGAGCTGATTAGTGATTGAGATTGAGGCTAAATTTAGTGTTCCAAATAATGCAATGTTTAGTAAGTATGTGGAATATGATCGAATTGGGGAATTCTATCTCGGTCAAGCAACCACAAATCATGTTGTCGACAATTATCTTGATACGCTAGATGATGCCATATGGAATGCGGGTTACAAAATGCGAGTACGTAATTCTGGAGAACATAGTTGTATTACTATTAAGTCGGCGAATTCTACTCACCATTATTTTTCTGTCAGACGAGAGATTGAATTCGAATTGTGCAGTGACCCAAATGATATCTTACAGTGGACCAATGAAGAAGCTATAAATCTGGTTGTTCCCATAGTAGCAGGTAAACCTCTTAATGTGAAAGTGGAATTGAAACAGCGTAGATATGTACGTGATGTGTTTTATGATGGATTTTGTATTGGTCTACTAAGTCTTGATGAGGTAGTTGTGTGTCACAGTGGTAAAGAGTTGGATGAGTTTCATGTGCTTGAAGTGGAGCTAGCTGCTAGTGATCAGCTGTTTGCGCTCGAGTCTATCAGCAACCTGCTAGTTTCGGATGGTTTGTTAATACAGGACGTTGCCAAGGTTGGTAGGGCGGTTGCAGTAGTTGAAAAGTATAAACAAGGAGTAAGCAAATATGTGGCGTGATTATCATGTAGTGGATTCAATCGAGCAGGCGCTTGAGATATTAAAGGATAATGGTCCGAGTGCACGAATAATTGCAGGTGGCACTGATATGATTATTGAGTTGGATCGTAAAATACGTCCTAATGTTGATACTCTTATTGATATTACTCGTGTGCCTGGGCTGGATGAAATATCTCGCGATTCATCAGGTATTATACGTCTGGGTCCGCTGGTTACTCACAATCAGTGTGCGGCCTCTGATGTCTTACGTGATCATGCTTTGCCATTAGCACAAGCTTGCTGGGAGGTAGGAGCGCCACAAATTAGAAACCGGTCCACTATTGCCGGTAATTTGATTACCGCTTCGCCTGCAAATGACACAATAACCCCGTTGGTTGCGCTGGGTGGAGTAGTTACTTTGTCTTCAACTACGGGAAAACGAAAGGTCAATCTATCAGACTTTTATCTAGGAGTTCGTAAGACTGTAATGCGTTCTGATGAAATCATGACTGCAATAGAGTTTCCCAGTTTGTTGTCGGATGAAATTGGAATTTTTCAGAAGCTAGGTTTGCGTAGAGCTCAGGCTATTGCAGTGGTAAATGTTTGTGCAATTTTGCAGTTAGATCAGGGCAATAAGATAGTATGTAGAGAAGCAAGAATTGCGCTGGGATCAATAGCTCCGACTATCATTAGGATGGACAATGCAGAAAAGGTGTTAAGAGGACATGAATTGAATGCGGAGACCATTGAACAGGCTGCACTACTATCTTCGAAAGCTGTGACGCCCATAGATGATCTAAGAAGTTCTGCAGATTATAGAAGGAATATGGTTAAAGTTCTGACACGTCGTGCCCTGTCCTGTATATTGAATAATGATGTAATAGGTAGCTTTCCTGATAAACCTGTACTTCTTGGAGGGGGAGTTGAAGTAGGTAAAAAATCATTCATTCCTAGATCTTGGCTAACAAATGACACACAGTTGAATCCAGCAATAATCACAAGAGTTAATGGCAACAAACATGAAGTAATTGGTGCTAGCAATAAAACTCTTATGAATATGTTGAGAGATGATCTTGGATTGATAGGCACCAAGGAGGGTTGTAGTGAGGGTGAGTGTGGTGCATGTACTGTCCATTTGGATGGTGCAGCAGTCATGTCATGCTTGGTTCCAGCCCCTCGTGCGCACGGAGCAGATATAGTTACCATTGAAGGCATCGCGGATGAGGATAGTCTGCATCCGCTTCAGCAAGCTTTTATAGATAGTGGTGCTGTGCAATGTGGTTATTGCACTCCGGGTTTGTTGATGTCAGGAGTAAAATTACTGTCGGAGGTTTCGATGCCTAGTCGTAGTGAGACTGAGCAAGCTATTACAGGCAACTTATGTCGCTGTACCGGCTATTATAAGATATTTGATGCCATCGAACGTGCTGCCAAATCTATGAGTTAAGTGATTATACGATATTGATATGACAAGCAAAATTGGCGTAGATATTGCCCGAATTGATGCACTCGATAAAGTCACTGGGAAAGCGCTGTTTCCAGCAGATCTTATGTCCTCTGACATGCTATATATGAAGATATTGTTTGCAGGGCGGCCACATGCTAGAGTCAGGAGCATCGATGTAACTAAAGCAGAATCTTGTCCAGGAGTGGTAGCTGTATTTACTGCTTCAGATGTGCCTGTTAACGAATATGGTCTGATCAATTCTGATCAGCCGGTTTTAGTTGGTCCTGGTTCAAACAAGAAAGGTGCAGATATAGCTAGATTTGTAGGAGATCAAATAGCTTTAGTTGTTGCGGAAACCGAAGAAGCGGCTGTTGAAGCTCGTGATCTGATTTTGGTTGATTGGACTGACTTACCGGTTGTTACTGATCCATACAAGGCGATGAAACCAGATGCCCCAATGCTTTTCGAGTCTCGAGACTCGAACATTATCAAACATAATAGGATTCGAGCAGGTGATGTAGGAAGTGCATGGAAGAATTGTGAGGTCATAGTTGAGAGTGTATACCGCACGCCATGGCAAGAACATGCCTATTTGCAGCCCGAAGCTGGAATATCTTATATTGATTCTGATGGGAGAATAACCGTTGAGGTTGCAGGGCAATGGGTGCATGAAGAGCAAAAGCAGATAGCGCACGCACTTGGCTTAGCTATAGATCAAGTGAGGGTTATTCATCCGGCAATTGGTGGTGCATTTGGAGGTAGGGAGGATATATCAGTGCAGATAGTTTTAGCATTAGCAGCATGGCATCTGCACCAGCGCGGAATAAAGCGCCCAATCAAGATTGTTTGGAGCCGTGAAGAATCAATCTTAGGTCACCACAAACGTCATCCATACAATATTCATGCAAAATGGGGTGCCGCTTCTGACGGTCGAATTCTGGCAGCTGAGGTCGAGATGGTAGCTGATGCTGGTGCTTATGAATACACATCGGCAAAGGTCTTGGGTAATGCTACCCTACAATCCACTGGTCCTTATGATATACCAAACGTCAGCGTTGATGCTTATGCTGTTTACACAAACAACGTGCCAAGTGGTGCTTTCAGGGGTTTTGGAGGCCCTCAGGGTGCATTTGCTGCGGAAAGTCAGGTCAATAAATTAGCAAACAAATTGGGTATAGATGTGGTTGAAATGCGACGGCGCAATCTCATTAGTGATGGTTCTGTCGGTCAGTTCAATTCTGTATATCCGGAGGGAGTTACAATTAGACAAGTAGTGGAAGAATGTGCTGACAGGTCAAATTGGCCAATTACTCAGGTGGACAACTCGTTGCCACTTAACATACGTAGGGGTCATGGGTTTGCATGTGCATTGAAGAATGTTGGATTTTCGTTTGGTTTTCCGGAAGAGTGTTGGGCTAAGGTTGAATTACATGGTGGATCAGAAATAGAAAGAGTGGTTTTACATCATGCTGGGGCAGAATGTGGTCAGGGCGCGCACACGGTCTTTGTACAAATGGTAGCTGAGGCTTGTGGGGTTCCCATTGAGTGTGTGCAGCTTGAGGCTGCAGATTCGGCTTTGACAAAAAATTCAGGTAGTGCATCTGCATCTAGATTGACTTTTATGGCAGGTAATAGCATTCGCGGTGCTGTCGATTTGGCTTTAGCGAACTGGAAATCAGAAGAACGACCAGCAATTGGAGAATACAAATTTGTGCCGCGACAAACTACTGCTTTAGATACAGAAACTGGAGAGTGTGATCCAAACATAACATATGGATATGTTGCTCAGAGAGTGATTGTTGAAGTGGATATTGAAACCGGACATATAAGGGTTGTAGATGTCATGTCAGTAGATGACGTTGGTAGGGCAATAAACCCTATACAGGTAGCCGGTCAAATTGAAGGTGCTGTAGTTCAGGCACATGGGTATACTTTGTTAGAGAATTTGGTTTCACGAGATGGATATATAGAAACGGCGCATTTTTCTAACTATCTAATTCCCACTTCACTAGATGTTCCTGAGCGTGTCGAAGCAGTCATACTTGAGTATGAAGATCCACAAGGTCCTTGGGGTCTAAGAGGTGTTGCTGAGATGCCGTTCTTGCCGTATGCTCCAGCTATTATTGCAGCTGTACATGATGCCACCGGCATATGGTTTGATGAATTCCCTCTCATTCCTGAGAGAGTATTAAGAGGCCTCAACCATTCAGCATATGGTTAGTGATCACATCACTATTGTAGTACGTGGCGGTGGAGACATTGCAACTGGTTCTATTTACAGACTGTATAAGGCTGGGTTTTCGATCGTTGTGTTAGAAATTGAGAGTCCTCGAGTTGTTAGAAGACAAGTCGCTGCGGCTCAATGTGTATTTGTCGGCCAACACTTGGTAGAAGGTGTTTGTTTTCAAAAGACTGACATAGCCAATATAAATAAACTGGCTTCAGGAGTCATACCTGTAGTGGTTGATCCTGGTGGACATAGTATTAGTGAAGTTAATCCTAATGTTGTGATTGATGCGAGAATGCTCAAAAGAAACATCGATACCACTAACGAATTAGCTGATTTAGTTGTAGGATTGGGACCGGGATTCATGGTTGGAGATAATTGCGATGTTGTTGTAGAGACCCAACGGGGACATAAACTTGGAAGAGTATATTCGCAACAAGGTGTAGGTGCCATTCCTGATACTAGAGTGCCAGAAGAAGTGAATGGTTATCGCAATGAACGAGTTCTAAGGGCTCCATGTGCAGGCATAATGCAATCACAGAAGACTGAGATAGGAGATATTGTCTCGAAAGGTCAAATAATTGCCTTAGTTGGTCTGGAAGAGGTACGAGCTCCATTCGCAGGAGTGTTGCGAGGACTAATTCAGGACGGTCTGCAAGTAGAGGATTGTGAAAAGATAGGAGATGTGGATCCGCGCGGCATTAAGGAGCACTGCTTTCAAATTTCTGATAAAGCACTTGCAATAGGGGGAGGGGTATTGGAGGCTGTGATGAATTGGGTGTCTAGTCAGGACGATCAACCGGGTTAGATAATGCAACTGCGGTCTGGACTAAGATTGGGTGTGTCAGAAGTGGTTTCGATAGTTGGTGGTGGTGGCAAGTCTACGCTCATGTTCAGATTGGCAGATGAGATTGTCGCTGCTGGAGGAAAAGTTGTTACCACGACGACCACACGTATTTTTGCTGCTCAGACTCACATTGCACCAGTACATTTAGTCGCTGACCATAAAGGTGAATTCCTCAATAAACTTAAGGAAACACTAAAACGATATCCACATGTTCTTGTTACAGATTCGGTCAATAGCGGTTCTGACAAGGCCTACGGTATTTCAGGCGAACTTGTAAATGATATTGTGATGGACAGTACAGATAGTGGTTTGACCGTCATAGTAGAAGCAGACGGTTCGCGTATGCGCTCATTGAAAGTACCGGCTGTTCATGAGCCAGTAATTCCTAAATGTACAACTACAGTTGTACCAGTAGTTGGGGCTGACATTTTCAACAAATTACTTAATGACGAGAATGTGCACAGATCCCAACTGGCAGCAGACATGTTGGACTTATGTCATGAATCTATCATTACACCGGAAGTTGTGGCACGATTGTTGTTGCATAAACGAGGTGGTATGAAGCAGGTGCCTGGTCATGCTAGATGGATACCGTTTATTAACAAAGTGTCCTCAAGATCAACATTTAGTCATGCTACAGATACTGCGCAACTTTTGCTAAAAGGCGGGGTCAAAGAAATTGTAGTTGGGGCTTTGTTAGATGAACGTCCAATAGTGAAGCGTTTTAGCAAAGTTGCTGCAATAATTTTAGCGGCTGGCGGTTCTACTCGTATGGGCCAAGACATGGAAATTAAGCAGATGTTACCGTGGGGTGAAGGCACTTTAACCACAAGGGTAGCTGAAGCAGCTATGAAAAGCGATAGCGAAGTAATCAAAGTGATTGTCGGCAATCAGGCGGATAGAGTGAGTAAAGTTCTCAACGGCATGGATGTGGATGTAGTGTGCAACGCAAATTGGCGCTGTGGTCAGAGTGAGTCAGTTAAAACAGGATTGGATTCTTTAGAAGACGATATATCTGCAGCACTATTTTTATTGGTGGACCAACCTGCAGTCGGCCCCGAGTTAATTAACGCAATAGTAAATAAGTTTCATGAGACAGGTGCTTCAATAGTTGCTCCACGTGTAGCGGGTAAGCATGCAAACCCCGTACTATTTGACCGTGATTTGTGGAAAGAATTATATTTGATTAAGGGTGACACTGGTGGTCGGAAATTAATTAAACGGTATTATGACAAGGTTGCTTGGGTAGATTGGAACGATGATATTCTTACTGAAATTAATACTAGTGAAGACTATAAATCGATATCTAGGCAATCCATTCCATGATTAACTAGGTTTTTATATACAATACGGTGTGTTGTGTGTAGGACTGTGCACGCGCTGTAATTTACATTATTATGGTAATCGAGGTGCAAGTTTGGTGTTGAGATTAGAGAGCTTAGATGCTGCGCATGAAGCAGTTGATACTATTACTCGAATGATGGGTGAGTCTGTAGTGTTGCTAGACCTACAAGGCATATCTGTCATTAGTGATTTTTATGTAATAGCGACAGGCACAAGTGAACGTCATCTAAAAGCTATGGCAAGAGCAATTACAGATAATACAGTCCTTAAACGTAAGGTTGTCGTGAGAAGTTTGGATGAACAAGCACAAAGTGGTTGGGTACTGCTAGATCTTGGAGATGTAATGGTTCACTTGTTTCTGAGTGTGCAGCGTCATGACTATAGCTTGGAGCAGCTGTGGTCAGAAGGTAGAGTTGTACTTAGAGTTCAATGAAAGGTGGTAGTTCATATTTCGCCGAATCTTTGACTTCTTGTTACAAAAGAAGCAATGATCTAGACCTCAAAAATCCATTCCTCTCCAGAACGTTTCCATTCAATTAGTTCGTCTGCCTTGAACCACAAGTTAATTTCATTCATTCCGTTCTTGACGCTATCTGAACCATGCGTAAGATTACGACCGATATCAATTCCATAATCACCTCTTACAGTACCAGGATGAGCTTCTGTAGGGTCTGTTGAGCCAAGTACTTGTCGCACTACTGAAATTGCTTTACTGCCTTGCCAGGCAATTGCAACTATAGGTGCTGATGTTATGTAATCGATCAAATTATCATAAAAAGGCTTTCCCTTGTGAATAGCATAATGTGTCTCTGCTAAATGTGTTGATACAGGCATCATTTTCATGCCTATCATACGTAGGCCCCGCCGTTCGATTTTATCGATAATTTTACCTACTAATCCACGTTGAACTCCGTCTGGCTTGATCAACAACAGTGTACGTTCCACGTATAACCTCCGTTTGCGTTGTTTATTATCTGCCCAAAGCTTTGCGATACAATGGCAGTGCTTTAGCAAATTCACCTGTTTTAGTGTAGGCGTCAGCTAAAGTTTGTATCATAGCCGGGTTTTGTTTAACATGCGAGTTCGCTATAAGTTTTTCCAAGTCGTCAACTACTTGCTTTAGTTTTTCAGCTGATTTAACTAGACTAATGTAATTGCCCATTGCCTCGTCTAGATTTCCGTCTCGCGCCATATTTCTGGCATTACTTAATATTTCGGTGGCACTCCCAGATTCTACAATTAGGCCTGAACCTATAGTTCCACTGTCTGATGTGTCTGCACGACTTGAAAAAGTCTGCTTGGGTTTGTCTGGCTCATTGTCAGCTTGTCGTGATTTCTCATCAGCAGAAATATTGTATTGGTTGCTATTTGTTGGCTCTATTGCTTGGCGATTGTCTATAGCGTCGGAAATGACAGATGTTTCATTAGATTTATTGTGGATTGTTTTGCTGTTTTTCAACCACTCAAAGTCATATTTGTTTGGACCTGGGCTTTTGCTACGCTGTCCCTCAGGTAATATCCAACTAGGCAATAAGTGTTGTTTTTCAGCAGTATCCTCTGGAGAGAAAGGTGATATGGGTCTGAAAACAGTGTTGCCACCCTTGACATCCCGAGATGTAGAGGTAGTGGCAGTTTCTTTCCTATCTAGATTATTGAACATTAGAACACCTGACTAAATTATGCTTAAATGACTTGTAAAACATAAGAACAATTGACTTCATTGTAGCATTACTAATTGATAATACTATCTGCTTCAAGTTGGTCTATATACCAAGACTAGAACAAGCTCATAAATTGCCCCATAAGTCCGTTTACCCCAACACTTGCTATCAATCCTGCAAATACTACGGACACCATACTCATTAATTTTATAAGAATGTTTAATGAAGGGCCACTAGTGTCTTTAAAAGGATCTCCAACAGTGTCACCAACTACAGTGGCCTTATGTACTTCTGATCCTTTACCACCTTCTGCACCAGTTTCCACCAGTTTTTTTGCATTATCCCAGGCCCCTCCGGCATTTGACATCATTACAGCCATGACGAAACCTGTAGCCAAACCTCCCGACAGTAGTCCAAGTACTCCTGCTACTCCAAAGATTAGACCAACTACCACAGGAATAAGGATCGCTAAAGTTGCAGGCTTTATCATTTCTTTTTGGGCACCCTTGGTAGAAATTTCTACGCATCGGGCATAGTCAGGGGTTGCTGTTCCATCCATTATTCCTGGTATCTCTTTGAATTGGCGTCGTACTTCTAATACCATGTCATTAGCTGCACGACCTACTGCAGACATAGTCATGGCAGCAAAGTAAAACACTGTCATAGCTCCGAGAAATATACCAATTAGTACTGCTGGATTCAACAATGTAACGTCATAGTAGCTCATAAAATCTTTCATTGTCATAGTTTCCACTGCTACCGATACACCTCGAATTACAACAGTATCTATGCCACGCAAATGTATCAAACTAAATCTTATCTCTTCCAAATATGCTGCCAGTAGAGCTAAAGCTGTCAACGCTGCACTGCCAATAGCAAATCCTTTACCAGTAGCAGCAGTTGTGTTACCGACAGCATCCAACTCATCAGTGCGTTGTCGTACTTCAGGGTCTAGACCAGCCATCTCTGCGTTACCACCAGCATTATCGGCAATTGGCCCATATGCATCTGCTGCTAAGGTTATGCCTAGAGTTGAAAGCATAGCTACTGCGGCTAACCCGACCCCATACAATCCCATTAGTGTATTTTCTGCTCCGCCAGAAAAATAGTAAGCAATTGTAATGCCAATTGCTATAGTAATTACTGGTATGGCGGTAGATTGCATTCCCACAGCTAGACCTTGGATTATTACTGTGGCAGGTCCGCTCTGACCCTGTGCTACTATGCCTTGGGTAGGTTTGAAATCATGTGATGTATAGTACTCTGTTGCTTTTCCTATGATAATGCCTACAAGAAGTCCGGCTATTATGGTTACCCATATCAGCAAAGGACGGTCCAGGTTAAGGGCATAAACAAGTGGTAAGGCAACTATTGCAATTCCAGCTGCAGAAGAGTTGATGCCACGATTGAGAGAGCGCATCAAGTCTTGCATGCCAGCTCCTTCTTTGGTACGCACCATATAGATACCAAGTATTGATAGTACTACTCCGGCTGCAGCCAGTACCATTGGCATAGCTAGATAATTGATCTGTTTTGCTATGCTATCGGTACCGTACTTGGTAATTACTGCTGCTACACCTAATGCTGCCGTGGCTAGTATAGACCCGGCATATGATTCATATAAATCAGCCCCCATGCCAGCCACATCACCAACATTATCTCCGACATTGTCGGCTATTGTAGCTGGATTGCGCGGGTCATCCTCTGGTATTCCAGCTTCTACCTTACCTACTAGGTCTGCACCTACATCGGCTGCCTTTGTATAAATGCCACCTCCAACGCGTGCAAATAAAGCTTGTGTGCTAGCTCCAAAACCAAAGCTAAGCATAATAACTGTAATTTGTGGTAGTGGGTTTGCAGATCCGAAAAATTCTGGCGGGAACAAATAATAGAGTGCTATGAACCATGCCGATATGTCGAGTAATGCAAATCCTACTACTACTAAACCCATGACTGCTCCTGCCCGGAATGCTACTTGCAACCCTTCATTTAGACTTTTGCTCGCAGCATGTGTGGTGCGAGCGCTAGCATTAGTGGCAGTACGCATTCCGAAGTATCCGCAGATACCGGAAAATAATCCACCGGTTAGGAATGCATATGGCACAATCTTATTTTGTAAGTCGAATGATGCCATGATAAGGAATATTATGAACAGAACTGCAAATGCCATTGCTACAACTCTATACTGTCGTCTTAGGTATGCCATAGCTCCTTCTCGTACGGCTTGCGCTATTTCTCGCATGCGAGGCGTTCCTTCGTCTTTGTCCATTACTGACCTATAAAATATGTACGCAAACAAGAGAGCTATGAAGGCGCTAATAGGAGTTAGCCACCAGATTATAGGTAAATGTAGCGTGTTGTTCATAAAAAATGTTCCTCCTGGGCTTGGTGTATGAGCAGTAAAAAAGTTGGTCTATGTGATATTAAATATTGTACCGAATTTACACAAAACACGCCCGAAAATATTACGTCTTTCGGGCGATTACCGGCGGGATTGTACTGAGTAGAGGAAAATGTGTCAAGTGTATCGAAGACAGAGAAATATAAAGGGCTTGACAGAAGTGGCTAAAATGTTGTATAACCTCAGCCCGCACCATATTTTGGAGCGGACAATTGATACTCAAGGTAAATCTTTTTATCTTCCTTGGGCACACTGTGATCATAGTTTATGCAGTGTGCTCTTTCTGTCCTTAGAGGTGATGTAATAACGTATTTGATGAATGTTGTTTGCCATGATTTGAGGTAATTGAAAACAGTATGAATAAAAAGATGAAGAGTGGATCAAAAACCAAACGCAAAAGTCGCAAGGCTGTAAAGAAAGCACCTGACTACGTGGTTAATAAATCTAATGGCCTGGCGAATGGTAATGGAATAAAAGCAGTTGCTAAAGATGAGTTGCAGGCTGAGATACTTGCTGCCGAGACAGAGCATCCGCGTATCCAACTATTGCTTGAAATTGCGGAGAAAAACGGTGTGATTTCTATGGAGGAGATTGTCACTGTATTTCCGGAAGCTGAGGAAGATATTGGCATCTTAGACGAAGCACTGGCTTCTCTTTTGGAATCTGGAGTGGAGATTGTTGAAAAGAAGGTTGTCAACGATGGGCCTAGCGAAGAGAGTGAGGACCCTCTTGCTGCTGAAAAAGGCCAATTCAACTCTGAAATAAAAAAAATCAAGAGACGACAGAGACTTTCTAAATCTGCATTAGATGTGGATGACACCATAGGTTTGTACTTGAAAGAGGTTGGTAAAGTTCCTTTGCTTACTAAAGATGAAGAGGTGTGGCTGGCAAAAAGAATGGAGAAGGCTGTGAAAGCTAAGACGGCTCTCGAATCTAATAGACGAATTTCGCACCAAAGAAAGATGAAGCTCAGGTACGACATTGATGATGGTATGGCGGCCAGAGAGCATCTCGTGACTGCAAACTCGCGACTGGTAATAAGTGTGGCAAAGAAATATATTGGCCGAGGGGTACCGTTCCTGGATTTGATTCAAGAAGGTAATATTGGATTGCTACGAGCTGCAAAAAAGTTTGATTATCATAGAGGGCACAAGTTTAGCACTTATGCAACTTGGTGGATCAGACAAGCAGTCACAAGGGCTATTGCAGATCAGGGGCGAACAATTAGGGTGCCTGTGCACATGGGTGATCAAATTAATAAGTTACTTAGAGTATCTCATTCGCTTACGCAAAAACTTGGGCGAGATCCAACTGTCGAAGAGCTTGCAAACTTGTTGGAAGTTCCTCCAAAAAAAGTTGAGGATATGGTGCAGATTGCACGTAGGCCACTGTCGTTAGAAGCACCCACTGATGACCAGGGAGATTCGAATGTTGGTGATTTCATCGAAGATGAAGAAAGTCCGGCACCGGTCGAGGCAACTACTCAGAATATGTTGAGACTCCAGATTAGAGATGCATTAACTGGTCTGCCCCCTAGAGAGGTTCGTATTCTACAATTACGTTATGGTCTGTTGGATGGAGAGTCTTACACTCTTGAGGAGGTCGGTCGTAAAATGGGTGTGACTCGCGAAAGAGTTCGTCAGATTGAGGCACAAGCATTGGGGCGTTTGCGCACCCCAGACCAAAAGGAACTATTGGAAGGTTTTCTAAGGGAATACTAGTGGTTCAGGTGAGGGGTGGTTGGTTATATAGGCATAGACTACTTATCAGCCACTTCTTCTTCGCCCCACAAAGCTCCCTCAATTGTTCTAGTCCCACGTCTGATAGCTGATCTAATTCGTGCAACACGATATAAAGCCTGTCTTCGCAATTTATGCCATACTTGGTTTTGTGATGTAGTTTTTGTAACGTCCCATGTTACCAAAGTGGCTCCCCAAGTAAGCCCGCCTCCAAATGCTACGAAAATCAAATTATTGTATGGTTTAATTCTATTGTCTGAAACAGCCTCACATAGTGCTAATGGTATCGAGGCTGCAGATGTGTTACCGTATTTGTCTATGTTCATTATAAACATGTCTAATGGTAGATCGAGATTGCGGGCAGCAGCTTCAATGATTCGCACATTGGCCTGATGAGGTACTATGAAGTCTATATCATCCAGGGTCATCCCAGCTTCGCTGACAACTTCTCTGCAGGCATCGGCCATTACCCGTGTTGCAAATCGGAATACCTCGCGTCCGTTCATGGTTATTGTATGAAGATTATCGCGGAGTGAATCGTAGCAAGCCGGCATTGCGCTGCCACCAGCCGGAACTTTGAGTAGGTCTCCACCTGATCCATCAGATCTCAATACTGAAGTAAGAACACCACCAGGCACTTTACTTCCTTGAAGTACAAAAGCTCCGGCGCCATCACCAAATAGTACACAAGTGGAGCGATCTTCCCAATTCACTATTTTGGATAAAGTTTCCGATCCTATTATTAATACAGTGTTCATGCTGCCACTCTGAATAATCTGACTAGCAACTGTTAAAGCATATACGAATCCAGTGCAAGCAGCTCCCATGTCGAAAGCTCCTGCTTTGCTCGCCCCTAATTTATCTTGTATTAATGAGGCTGTAGATGGAAAATGGTGCTCTGGAGTTGAAGTGGCAACTATTATCAAATCCAGATCATTTGGCGATATATTTGCAGTATCTAGTGCCGATTTAGCTGCTTTCACGCCTAGCGATGCTGTAGTCTCTTTGTCATTTGCAATATATCGTTGTTTTATACCTGTGCGATTCATTATCCATTCATCTGTGGTATCAACCATTTTCGACAATTCGGCATTTGTTAGTATGTTATTAGGAACAGCAGTTCCCCACCCACAGATATGGGCGTATCGGTCTAGACCATTTGGGATATCAGGCATTTATAGTACTTTGGTTATTAGCTCTATATTTTGTAAATACAAGACTAGCATTGTGGCCTCCAAATCCGAATGAGTTCGACATTATCGCATTAGCCACTAATTTTCTGGAGTTATTAGCTACGTAGTCCAAGTCACATTCTGGGTCTGAAGTAAACTGGTTAATTGTTGGGGGGACTATTCCGTGCACTAGGGATTGTATACACATTATAGCTTCCAAAGCCCCGGCAGCACCTAATAGGTGACCATGCATTGATTTAGTTGATGAGATTGGGATGCCATATGCATGTTCTCCAAACACTTGCTTTATAGCTAATGTTTCTGTTTTATCGTTCAGTGGAGTAGATGTTCCATGAGCATTTATGTAGTCGATTTCTGTTGACTTCAATTTGCTGTCACGAATCGCTAGCTCCATAGAAATAATCGCGGATACACCATCAGATGCAGGAGCAGTAATATGATGAGCATCATTAGAAAGTCCGTATCCCGCGATCTCTCCATATATCATCGCACCACGTTCTATAGCATGCTGTTCTGTTTCGAGTAATAAGATAGCTGCTCCCTCTCCCGCAACGAACCCGTCACGTTCTCGATCAAATGGGCGGCATGCCAATGTAGGGTCATCGTTTCTGGATGACAAGGCTCCCATGTTTGCAAAAGCCGCAATTGTAACAGGAGTTATTGCAGCTTCTGCTCCTCCTGCAATAACTACATCAGCAGAACCACGTCTAATAATTTCTGCAGCTTCGCCTAGTGCATTTGTACTACTAGCGCAAGCTGAAGTAATGCATAAATTGGGTCCGCGTGCACCGAAATTTATTGCTACTTGTCCCGCTGCTGTATCTGGAAGCATCATTGGGACCATAAATGGACTTACGCGCTTGGGACCACTCTTTCTCAAAGTTGCAGTTTGTTTTTCTAATGTACTGACCCCACCAATTCCTGTGCCTATTATTACTCCTATACGGTCTCTATTAGAGTCGGTAATATTTAGACTGGAATCTTGTAATGCTTCTTCGGTTGCAGCTACTGCAAATTGAACGAACCTGTCCATATGACGTGCCGTTTTCTTGCCAAAACGAGATGTAGGATCAAACTCTTTCACCTCTCCAGCAAATCTAGTTGCATGTTGATCGGAATCAAAATGCGTGATTTTACCAATACCCGACTTCCCAGATATGGCTATCTTCCAGGTTTCCTGAACGTTGAGGGAAAGTGGATTTACTGTCCCCATGCCCGTAATCACAACTTTAGGTCTCACTATCTATTCTCCATATATATTACTGTGGACTATACGATCATATCATGTTTTTACATAAAACTATACAACACCGTAGTATCTGTTAAGTTGTGAATCTTGCTTTATTAATTCACTGAAACTGCCTGCAAGAATATTGTCAAGATATTTGCGACAGAAAAATATGACACATATGATACCATTGTCCGACATCTAAATATATAAGGAAATACAGTTTGATTTTAGTTACTGGTACTAGAGGATTTGTGGGGCAGTCGTTGGTTCCTCTTCTTATTGAACATGGACATGTTGTTCGGTGTTTATCACAATCTATGCTTGAGCACGAATGTAGGGACAATGTTGCTCAGGAGGATTTAATGGTTGTTAATATGGAAGACCCAAGTGCTATTAGGCAGGCGATGGTTGGTGTTGACACTATAGTCCATTTGGCTAGTGCACAATGTTATGGGGGATGGAAACAACTTATGGAGGTTGACTATAGAGGCACCAGGCAATTGCTTACAGCTGCTAAGGAGATGGGTGTTAGAAGATTTGTGTATCCATCACATTTGGGTTCCGGACGTTCCTCAGCTTATCCTATACTTAAGACAAAGGGAGTTGTCGAAGAATTTGTTCGGAAAAGTGGTGTTCCATTTACGATCATACGTAGTTCCGCTATATTTGGCCCAAACGATCAGTTTACTAACACCTTGGCTTTGTTAATGAGATCTATACCTGCAATATTTCCTAGACCCGGATCTGGAAAATCAGTAAGACAGCCTATTTGGATAGGTGATTATGCGGATTGTGTCACTAGACTCATATCAGACAATCGGTTCGCCAATGAGACCATTGACATTGGTGGCCCCGAATTTCTTACGGTGGATCGAATGTTGAAATCTATCATGGAGGTTGTGGGCATCAGAAGATTGTTGATTTCTGTTCCAGTAGTACAAATGCGATGGATAGTTTTTGTGCTCCGTAAAGTATTACGGACATCTTCAATAACTTCTAATTGGATTGATTACGTGTCACGAGATTGCAATTGTGAAATCAATAGTGTACAGCGGTATTTTGGAATAAGGCCAATTCAATTTGATCAATCAATAGGTTATTTGGCAAACAAGTAATAAATAAAATAGTATATATGTTGTTAATCATAAGTTGAAAATGGATGCATGTTGCTACATCATTAAGCTTATCATTAAAGTGTTATAGCTATACTATTTTCTAGCCAAACTTTCATCAAATGTTTTGACATTATCAATAATCGTTGATATACTAACCGATTGCGCTGCGGAAGCGCCAAATCAACTGTCAAGGTACATGTTGAATTACGATTTGTGTGGCTTGCCTAAATAACGTAACGCTACGAGATCAACATTCAAATAAACAATAACAAGAAAGAGCAAGACGCAAACATAAAACAAATCAGAAGATAAAATAAAGAAACATGGAATATATTCGTAGTGTTATTGCATTGACGAATTTGTCCCTTTGTGTACAAACACTATGTTGAATGTCATCTATGTTTTTCTAATTGCGCGGCCTAGACTTTATGATCCATAGTGATAATTATTAACGAAAATCCGATTTGTACGACATCTGAACAAGATTGCTGTTTTTTGTTAGCGTAGTATTGTCTGTATTATTAGTATATATAAATATAACAAATAGGAGATTCCAAACAGAATGAACACCTCCTCACGTGAAAAATCATATGCTCGTATTTCATACAACTATTCTTTGCCAAGGCTGATAGAAATGCAGCTTGATTCATTTGTTTGGCTTCAGGCTGAGGGCTTGGCGGAATTGTTTGATGAGATTTCTCCGATTATATCGTTTAATGGTGGCATGAAACTTTACTTTCCAGGAGACACACCTGAGTCAAAAGACTTTAAACTGAAATACTGGTTTATGGATTCAAAATGGGATCAAGCCGAATGTCTGGATAGAGACCTTACTTATTCTGCCCCACTTTATGTGAAGGTCCTTCTTGTTGGCGATGACGTTCCTGAGCCTATTACTTCTGATATTTTTCTTGGAGATTTTCCGCTAATGACGGAAGAAGGCACATTTATCATAAATGGTACTGAACGTGTTGTGGTCTCGCAGCTTATTCGGTCACCAGGAGTTTATTTTGAGGCTCAAACCGATCCTGTTTCTGGCAGAGTGATGTCGAGTGCAAAACTGGTTCCTGATAGAGGGGCTTGGATGGAATTTGAGACTAAGAAAAGTGATTATCTTACTGTGAAATTCAATCGTAAGCGTACGATACCTGTGACAGTACTTTTACGCGCAATGGCAGCTATTGATGATGGAATAGAAAAATCATTAATAAATGAAGGGACAGATGAGGAGTTATTCCGTATTTTCGCAAAGGTAGATACAGATGAAGAAAGAGAGTATATATTAGCTTCAATGAAGCAAGAGCCCGAATGGGATTTTAGTAAAAAACGTACAATAGCCCAGGAATCACTTATTGAATTTTTTCGACGCATGCGACCAGGAGATCCCGCCACATTGGATAATGCTCGGGAATTCATGGAACAACAGCTTTGCGATCATCGTAGATATAATTTGGCCCGGGTAGGGCGATACAAATTAAATCAGAAACTGGGGCATGGTAGGCATGTGCCTCTCACCCACAGAACAGTTACATCTTATGATCTTGTTCAGTTGATAACAAGAATGATTGATATTAATAATGGGGTTGTTAGTGCCGATGATATAGACCATTTGGGCAATCGAAGAGTGAAAACAGTTGGTGAGCTTGTCCAAAATAAACTACGTGTGGGACTAAGAAGGATGGAGCGTGTTGTGCGAGAAAGAATGTCTATTCGAGACCAAGATACGCTCTCGCCAATCAACTTAATTAATATAAGACCTGTTGTCTCAGCAGTGAGGGAGTTTTTTGGTTCAAGTCAACTATCTCAGTTTATGGATCAGACAAATCCACTAGCTGAGCTAAGGCATAAGCGCACACTTTCCGCGCTGGGGCCTGGCGGACTTCGTAGGGAAAGGGCTGGTTTTGATGTAAGGGATGTTCACCATTCGCATTATGGTCGAATTTGTCCAATAGAAACACCAGAGGGACCTAACATAGGATTAATAGGTAGATTGGCGTCCTACGCTAAAGTCAATCCTTTTGGTTTTATTGAGACTCCGTATCGTAAAGTAGTGAAAGAGATGAATGCCAATGACAAAGCATTGATTGGTCGCACTGTGCGGGAGAATGTCAACGATCCTAGCACTGGACGAGTGGCGACTAAGGCAAGTACAGTTATAGATACGCGAATTTTTGAACGCCTGGAGAAATTTGGCGGTAAACATAAAGTGAAGGTTGTGCCATTCGTATCTAATAAGGTGGTATATCTTTCTGCCGACATGGAGGATAGTTATGTGATAGCACAGGCTAATGCTCCATTGAAAGACAATTCAGAATTTGTTAAGCCAAGAGCTTCTGCGAGAGCACACTCTAAATTCGTATTTGCAGTTCCAGAAAACGTCGATTACATGGATGTAGCTCCTAGACAAATTGTAGGAATATCAGCATCTTTGATACCATTTTTAGAGCATGATGATGCTAACCGTGCTCTTATGGGTTCAAACATGCAGGCTCAAGCTGTACCATTATTGAGACCAGAAGTTCCGACAGTATCTACAGGGATGGAGTCTGCTGCTGCTTTGGACTCTGGACAGTTAGTTCTTGCTCATGAGAATGGCGTGGTGACTAGTGTTACTGGAAGTGCAGTAGTAATTAAACACAAAAAGAAGGAGCGCACGTATCCACTCCGAAGGTTCTCGCGTTCAAATCAGAGTACGTGTATAGATCAGAGACCTGTTGTTATCAAGGGCCAACGTGTCAAGTCAGGTGATGTGATAGCTGATTCGGCAAGCACTGCAAATGGAAAGCTTGCCCTTGGACAAAACGTACTTGTTGCCTTCATGTCTTGGGAAGGAGGTAATTTTGAAGATGCCATAGTGGTGTCAGATAGATTGGTGCGAGAAGATCGTTTTACTTCTATGCATGTTGAAAAACATGAGATTGAGGCACGTGATACCAAATTAGGGCCTGAAGAAATTACGTATGATATACCAAATGTTGGTGAAGATACACTCAAGGATTTGGATGAAGCAGGCATTGTACGTATAGGAGCGGAAGTTGGCCCCAATGATATATTGGTCGGTAAGATCACTCCTAAAGGTGAAAAAGAATTGTCGCCTGAAGAAAAGCTCTTGCGCGCAATTTTTGGCGAGAAAGCTAGGGAAGTAAAGGATTCTTCATTACGGCTTCCTCATGGTGAAAAAGGTAAGGTGGTAGGTGTAAGAGTCTTTACTAGAGAAGAGCATTCTGATCTTAAGGCTGGTGTAGATAAGATGGTGCGCGTATCAGTAGCTCAGCGACGCAAACTTACTGCTGGAGACAAAATGGCGGGTAGACATGGTAATAAGGGAGTAATATCGAGAGTAGTGCCTGCCGAAGATATGCCATTCTTGGAGGATGGTACACCAGTGGACATTATACTTAATCCTTTAGGTGTCCCTGGTCGTATGAATATAGGGCAAATTTTAGAGACACATTTGGGGTGGGCAGCGGAGAGGCTTGGATTCCGTGCGATTACACCTGTGTTTGATGGTGCCAGTGAGATAGAGATCGAATCAGAATTAGCTCGTGCTTGGCTTATAGATAGAGCCTGGGACGAGATGAGCAATCGTGGATGGGAATGGATAAGACAGCAAGGATATGAGCCCGAAACGATTCAGGATGATTATGAGGCTACTAAAATGTACCTTATCCATCTATCTGGCAGCAAAGTTGAATCGGATTATCTTGTCAACATAGACCAGGCGCGTAGATTTGCGCTAAGTCTGTGGCTTGAAGAAAGAGGATACGCTGCAAAGAAAGTAATAGTGCTCGATGACAGTGAGTTGGATTGGGATGAGAAGGAAGACGCAGACAGTATGGCTACTCGATTGTGTTTGGAAACTTGGCTGTCAGACAATGGAGTGAAGAGGGTGAAAAAACTCAATGATGAAACTTTGCTAGCTAAGGCACATGAGGTGATGAAAAAGACTCAGAAACCGATACCAACTCTTGGTAAAATGATTGTTAGGTGTGGAAGGACAGGAGAGCCTTATGAGCAACCAGTTACTGTTGGTGTAATTCACATGCTCAAGTTGCATCACTTGGTTGAGGATAAGGTTCATGCTAGATCTACTGGACCATATTCATTAGTGACTCAGCAACCCCTGGGTGGAAAAGCGCAATTTGGCGGACAGAGGTTTGGTGAGATGGAAGTGTGGGCACTGGAAGCTTATGGTGCATCTCATACACTGCAGGAAATGCTTACCGTAAAATCAGATGATGTTTTAGGTAGAGTAAAAACTTATGAATCAATTGTTAAGGGTGAAGATATAGAAGACCCTGGCATACCAGCTTCGTTTAGGGTGTTGGTGAAAGAAATGCAGAGTTTAGGTCTTGCTATTGAAGCAGAGACAGATACTGGTGAGATGGTTGAGTTTGGCAAGAATGAAGCTCGTCGTAGGGCTCCTAAGTTAGGTGGCATTGGTTTGTTGGATTTTAGAGGTAAGAAAAGAAGTTGACAAATCAGTAAAGTAGGTCAGGTATACTGTCTTGACGTACCAAGTTCAAGATGGTAGAATTTCCTGCTTGTTTATGTATACGGTCGATTGTGGTCGAATCAAGACTTAGATTGGTTGGCCCGCGGTCGAATAGAATAAGAAATAATTAAGTGAGGTCATCGTGGAATTAGTAGCGGTGGCCTCTCTCACTGCAGCGAGTATGTTAGAAATGGAGTTAAGTGTGCCTACAATAAATCAACTTGTACGTAAGGGTCGAAAGACAAAAAAGAAGCAAAGTACGGCGCCGGCTTTACAGTACACTTTTAATACAACAAAGCAACGTCGTTCTCGCCAAGCCAAAGGTGCGCCGCAGAAGCGTGGAGTTTGTACGATAGTTCGTACTCAGACACCTAAGAAACCAAATTCTGCTTTGCGTAAGGTGGCTCGTGTACGTTTAACTAATGGTCTCGAGGTTACAGCGTATATACCTGGAGAGGGTCACTCATTGCAAGAACATTCGGTGGTTCTAGTGCGTGGTGGTCGTGTCAAGGACTTGCCTGGCGTACGTTATCACATAGTGCGTGGCACCCTGGATAGTACAGGAGTTGAAGGTCGTAGCCAGAGGCGCTCTAAGTATGGTGGCAAGAGGAACGTCTGATTATGGGATTTGATTTGTTAACTTTAAGTGAAATGGGTATTAGGAATGGCACGTCGATATAAGCCTCAGCCACGTACCATTACGCCTGACTCTAGATACGGCAGCAAACAAGTTTCTATGTTTGTAAACCGGATGATGAAGGATGGTAAGAAGAGTGTTGCTACTAAAATAATGTACGATGCTTTTGACATAATGGGTAAAAAAGGCGAAGTAGACGCTCTTGACCTATTTTCTAAGGCCTTAAAGAATGTATCTCCGTCTGTGGAAGTTAAGCCTCGTAGGGTTGGTGGTGCTACATATCAAGTGCCTATTGAGGTGCCGCCAAATAGAAGAGAAGCGTTGGCCATGCGTTGGTTGCTAGCAGCGGCTAGATCCAGAAATGGTAAATCTATGTCGGAAAAACTTGCTAGTGAATTGACGGATGCGGCTAACAACTCAGGTGGGGCTATGAAAAGACGTGAAGAAGTTCATCGAATGGCTGAAAGCAATAGAGCATTTAGTCATTATCGGTTTTAAATGGATAGGTAGGGTTTTTGCGATGATAAAGGGTAGCTGGTGTTGAAACAGCTGAATGTGAGAATATGTCTAATGCTAGACCGCCTTTGGAGCGGGTGCGTAACATCGGGATCATTGCGCATATCGATGCTGGGAAAACTACCTGTACTGAGAGAATTCTGTACTACACTGGTCGTACACATCGAATTGGAAATGTCGATGATGGCAACACTGTTACAGACTGGATGGAGCAGGAGCGTGAAAGAGGTATAACAATTACAGCCGCTTCTATATCGGCTGAATGGAATGAGCACCTTATCAATTTAATAGACACACCAGGGCACATTGATTTTACAGCTGAAGTGCAGCGATCATTGCGTGTATTGGATGGAGGAGTCGTGGTGTTTGATGCCGTTCAAGGTGTAGAGCCACAGAGTGAGACCGTATGGCGTCAGGCAGACAAGTATGAGGTTCCTCGGCTGTGTTTTATCAACAAAATGGATCGAGTAGGAGCTGATTTTAATAGAGCAGTCGATATGATCCGTGATCGACTTGGTGCCAATCCAGTAACTATGCAAATTCCAGTGGGCGCTGAAGCTGATTTTGTCGGTGTAATTGATTTGATCGATATGCAGATGATTAGTTGGGGTGACGAACTCGGAGCTAATAGGATTTATGATGAGATTCCTGAAGATCTTCGTAGTGATGCGGAAATTGCCCGAACCGATATGTTAGAAAGAGTATCTGAGCATGATGATAAACTACTCGAAATGTTTTCTGATGAAGTGGTACCAAACATATCAGAGCTTCGTGCTGGTATCAGGAGGGCAACGATAGCCAATGCCATTAATCCAGTGTATTGTGGTACAGCGCTAAAGAATAAAGGTGTACAACCAGTGCTTGATGCCATCGTAGACTATTTGCCTTCACCTCAGGATGTTCCACCAGTAGTAGGAACAAATCCAGTAGATGGAGCATTGACTGAGCGTGACGCGGATGCACATGGCCCGCTATCTGCCCTTGTTTTTAAGATTGTAAGTGATCCATATGTGGGAAGGTTAGCTTATTTTCGCGTATATTCTGGACGTATAGAAGCTGGGGCAAAGGTACAGAATACAACAAAGGGCAAGCGAGAAAGATTGGGTCGAGTGATTAGGATGTATTCAGATCGTAGAGAGGAAGTGGAGGAAGTTTTAGCTGGTGATATAGCTGCTACTTTAGGTTTAAAAAATACATTCACCGGTGAGACTTTGTCCGATCTGAGTGAGCCGATTGTCTTGGAAAATATTGTGTTTCCCGAGCCAGTCATATCAGTCGCTGTAGAGCCAAAAACATCGGGGGATCAGGATAAGATGGGCTTGGCATTACAAAAATTGTCCGAAGAAGACCCTACGTTTAGAGTTCGATCTGATGAAGATACCGGTCAGACAATTATTTCCGGCATGGGCGAGCTTCATCTAGAGGTAATAATAGATCGAATGATGCGAGAATTTAAGGTGCAGGCAAATGTGGGTCGTCCGAGGGTAGCTTATCACGAATCAATACGCAAATCGGTAGAAAAGGTGGAGTATCGGCATGTCAAACAGTCAGGTGGGCGCGGACAATATGCACATGTTGTACTCAAAATAGAACCGGGAGAACCTGGATCAGAAATAACCTTCAGTAGTGAAATTGTGGGAGGCGTAATTCCAAAAGAATATATTAGGCCGGTAGAGCGAGGAATACGGAGTGCAGCGGAAACAGGTGTGCTTGCAGGATATCCTGTAACCGATGTAAATGTTACATTGTATGATGGTTCTTTCCATGATGTCGATTCTAGTGAAATGGCCTTTCAGATAGCTGGTTCAATGGCATTCCGTCAAGGTGTGTCTAAAGCTAAGCCAGTGTTGTTAGAGCCTATGATGAACTTAGAAGTTATAGTACCAGAGGAGTACATGGGTGATATTCTAGGTGAACTTTCTAGTCGCCGAGCATCTATCGGCGGGATGGAAATGCGGCCAGGTGGAGCACAGTCTATCAGATCTATTGCTCCGTTAGCAGAAATGTTTGGGTATGCTACGGCACTAAGGTCTAAGACTCAGGGGCGCGGTGTGTTTTCGATGGAGTTTAGTCGATATGATAAAGTGCCTGAGGGAGTGTCTGAGGACGTAGTTAAAGGAACGATGTAATAGTAGACGTTCATATTAAGTTATTATTTAAGTGATTATCCTTGTTGTGACTTTAGATTTTGTAGTAAGGAGGTAAAAAACTATGGCAAAAGAAATATTTGATCGTAGTAAGCCACATGTAAATGTCGGAACTATGGGACACGTGGATCATGG
>Ga0187827_10000696_pt1 | contig 51894 bp, 30 predicted proteins | sample ETNtaG_39_FD_167969 | JGI IMG/M metagenome (GOLD analysis project Ga0187827, IMG submission 167969) | Marine microbial and viral communities from oxygen minimum zone, Eastern Pacific Ocean - ETNP2014_SV_150_PacBio MetaG (Illumina Assembly) | ecosystem: Environmental > Aquatic > Marine > Hypoxic...
GCCATGCTGCCAGCGGCATCTACTTTGTGCACTTTATAGCTTCTGATGAAAATACAGCCTATGTATCACAAATTCAAAAGCTTATGCTGGTGAAGTAAAATCCTTTTAGCATACTGATTTATAATATATCCCCCCCTCATTAAGGTTTTGGGGAAGTATATTGGTATAAAGAACTTCCATTTCACTTAAATCAAATATTAATTTTATATATGAGGATACTTTTATTATTTATTGCGATACTATTTAATTTCAATTGTGAAGATAAATCAAAGTTAGATGAAAAAGTTTACCTTCCAGAAATTAAGTTTAAACGTACAAAAAATCCCAATTATTCACAATATTTCCCAGACTCTGAAGATACAATAAATCATAATTCAAATAGATCAAAAACCGATAAGAATCTCAATACTACAGAACCTCTTCCATCTTTTGAGTCACAACCCATTTCAAATTCATCAGAAAAAAAAGAAAATTCTTCTGGTTTTTTTACTTCCTTGTTCTCATCATCTCAATCAAAAAACAAAAAATCAGAAGAAGAAATCTGTTCAGAGTTATTAAATATAAATAAAGTTATATTAAATGAACAAAATAGTAAATTAATAACCTTAGAAAATGATAAAAAGAAATTATTAGAAGAAATAATTAGTTTAGAAAAAAAATATCAGAAACTAAATACAAAAGATCAGAAAGACAATCAACGTCTTGAGACTGAAATTATAAGATTAAATAGTTTAATTAAAATTTTATCATCTGAGTTAAGATAAAAAAAGTAATAAATTACAATAAATAAAGGAAAATTATTTTTACTAATTGAAATACCATTCTTTGATTATATATAATGTTTCCGGTAATTTACTCTCTATCATAAGGCTAATACTTTATATACAAAAACTATATTTCTGTTGAACTTTTGGGCAATTAAAACCATATATATGTTCATGATAATACCTAACAATTACAAAATGATCTAATGGAGGCAGTAATGCATTTTAGACAAACATACTTTTCAATCTTCATAATGAGTTTATTTATCACTAGTTGCGAAAAGCTCCCAACGGACCCTGGCGAAGATCTAACTGGTGTTGAAGAAAGCGATGGGATGATTACGTGGGGTGGCATTTATAATGACTTCGGCTATGGTGTATTTGAAACAGCCGATGGTGGATATGCTGTAGTTGGCAGCCAGTATTCAACTAGTAACCAAGAAGATTTACAACTAGTAAAATTTGACTCAGAGTTAGATGAAAAAACTGCTGAGAAAATAATCTATTCTGGAACTGGTGATGACTCAACGTATAATAGTTATGCTAATGATATTCAACAAACAGCTGATGGTGGCTATGTAACAGTTGGAAGTTCATTTAATGGATCGAATTATGATGTACAAGTTGTTAAATTCTCACCTCAACTAACAGTAGAGTGGCAAGATACAATAAAAGGGGACTATAATGATTTCGGTAACTCAATCCAACAAACGACTGATGGTGGTTATGTAGTATGTGGCACCCAATATGATGGAACAGATGAGGATATTATGCTGTGGAAAATTACAGTTACTACTGTAGATAATGTTGACACACCAAGTTATACTGTGCTTTACAATCCAGAATCAGTAACAGATAATAACACAATTGAATATGGCAATTATGTCCAGCAAACATCTGATGGTGGTTATGTATTAATTGCAACAATCTCTACAGGTATTCAGGTAACAAAACTAACTTCAGATGGAACAACTGTAACATTTAACACTGCTGATACGGGTTGTGATGAAGGGAACATCGTTAAACAGCTGGATGATGGCAGTTATATAATTATTGGCAATAAAGAAGGTGGGACAGGTCAACAATCAGAGGTGTGTATTAATACTTTTACAAGTGCAGGAGTGGCAGGAACACCGATAACAATGGGCGGAGCTTATGATGATAAAGCAAATAGTATTATGCAAACCGAAGATGATGGGTTCGTATTTACAGGCAGTCAATATAACTCTTCAACAGGCGATGATTTATGGGTAGTTAAATTAAAGTCAAATTTAACTACAGATTGGTCAGTCTTATATGGTGGCAGCTATAATGATAATGGTGCTTCTATAATGCAAACTGATGACGGAGGTTATATTGTAGCAGGCAGCAGTGTTTCTAGCGATAAGCAAAGCCAAATCATGTTATTAAAAATTGAGTCTGACGGTTGTGTTTGGTCAGAAGACCGCTCAACAAAAATTTCTTGTGGATTTGGATTATAATTCAATATTAATTAGATAATGAAAATTGTTATTATTAGTTTGATATTCTTTTGTTCCTTTGAGCAATTAGTTTGCCAAAGTAAAAATCCTTATTCTACATCTGCAGCAGTTAAGCAAGAGACTAAGAAGGAATCAGCCCCTAATAATACTGCTGTAATTGATATTGCAAATGAATTATTAGTTCGTAAAAAACTTTCCTCTAAATTACCAGATGTCTTTGATGATGCTAAATTTGCTGAGATTGTAAGCAAACTTGATAATATTGTCCAAATCAAGTCCAACTCTCATTCTGATCGTATAAATGTAATAAATCCCGCATTCCACTGGTGTTATTCACAAGCCTATCTTTTAGCATTAAAGCCAATAGAATCATTAGACCATTATCGACAATATAAAATTCAAATCCAAAATAATATTTCTACACATTCTCTATTTAACAATACCATACACGAGTTAGAATTAGCATTGGAAGAACAACAGTCTGATTTAGCCTATGCTATTTATTTTATTATTAATAATTTTAAAAACATGATCTCACCGCCAAATAACATTCAAATTATAGACCTGCAGAATAAATTAAATGCATACAATGAATTAGCAATCACACCAAAATTTATTTCAGAGGATGGCATCATAGGTCCTCAAACAAAAAGCGCAATATATGATTTTGAGGAAAACAATCCCTATTTTGTTACTGAAAGTGAAATAGAAAATTCAACCCCAAAAATAATAGAAATTTCTTCTCTTCCTCACTCAATAAGGCAAGTTTCAACATTGAAAGAAGTTAGTAAGTTAGATCATGAAGCTAGATTCACAGATATTCCCCATAATAATTCCATAGGACTGTCTACAAAGATTATCATCGATGAAGCTAAAATTAAATCTATACCAGGGAATAGTATTGCAGAAATATTAGAATATATTATAGGACTAAATGTCAAACGTAATGGCTATTCAGATGCTTCAGCTAATATTTCAACTTTTGGAGGTACGGGTGAACAGACTCTTATCCTAATTGATGGATTAAAAATAAGTAATCAACAAACTTTACATCATGATCTTGATTTACCAATAAATATTAATGATATAAAACAAATTGAAGTTATTCAGAATGCAGCAGCTAGGCAATATGGTACAGGCGCTATAGCTGGAGTTGTAAATATTATTACTAAAAGCGGAAATGAAAGCAAATCTTATTTTGCTACAGAATATGGTGATTATGAGCTTATCAATGGGAAAATAGCAATTAATATTCCTATTGGCAAAAGTTACAATAATCTCAGTTTTTCTAATGTTTCTTCTACTGGATATCAAACTAATACTGATTTTATAAAAAGAACATTCTATTATAAATATTCTATACAGGATGGAAAATCATTAACTAATTTTTCCTTTGGTCATCTACTTCGTGGCAATGGAATAAATAATAAAATGTCACTAGAAAATCAATATGAGAATAATTCAACAAAGTTTTTTAATTCAAAAATAATTTGGAATTTTGATCAAATTAAATTTGAATCAAATATGCATTGGTTTGATCATGATGATGAATTAGCCTATGATAAAAACTCTTCCGGTTGGTATAATTATTCTAATACAGAGATAGGAATTCATTTTAATTCTACAATAAATTGGAGTTTGGGAACTAGCTTTCCTCGCTTCACTTATACCAGAGAATTGAACTCAACTAATGTTGTAAAAGAGATTGAACGAGATCACTATTCTTTAAGTTTTCAACATAACTTTTCATTAAATAAATTGAAAATCGAATTTGGTATTAGTGGAAATTATTATAGTGATTTTGAATGGTTTACTGCACCAGGATATCAACTAGTTTATAATATCAATAATAATGCTAATATCTTTCATCGATTTGATCATGGCTTCAGGCTGCCATCATTTTATGAAATGTATGCAGATGATTATATATACAATGGAAATAATAAGCTGGATGGGGAGTCAACAAATTCATTTGAATATGGTATTCAAATCTATGGTTCTGCTATGGGAATGACCATTTCACATTGTTATAAAAACAGCCAAAATATAATTGACTGGCATCCAGTAGTAATTGGCTCTTCATATTGGGAGGCAACTAATATTCCTGATGTTTTAACATCTAGTAGTAATGTGCGAATTGAACTTTATCCTGAAATTATACAACTATTACGCTTTGTTGATCGGTTTGAATTAGGTTATGCTCATATAGATTTAGAACATAATGGGCAGGAAGATGAATATAAATATATAACACATTATCTCAAACATCAGATTACATTTGGGACACAGTATAATCTTCCTTTTGGCATTTCCCGTTCATGGTATGTAAGATATGAACAACCAACTGCATATGATAATAGAACAATTGTTGACACACAAATTCATCATAAGATATGGCGAATTGAGAGCACACTAAATATTAATAACGTATTTGATATACAATATGAAGATACTGAAAATGTAGCTCTTCCTGGCAGGTGGATCAGTTTCAATCTTAGGTTTAATCTTTAATTTTTCAATCTACCCTGTAACTTTTTCAATTCTATAAAATGGAGGAAACAATTTATGTCAAAACATAAATTCCAAACTGAAGTCAGTGAATTACTTCACTTAATTATTCATTCTCTTTATTCACATAATGAGATATTTTTAAGGGAACTCATATCTAACTCATCTGATGCGTTGGACAAATTGAAATACCTCACATTAACAGATAATAATTATAAAAGTTTAGAATTTGATCCCCGCATTAATATAGAATTTAATGATCAGAAGAAAACGCTGACAATTTCAGACACTGGTATCGGAATGAATAAAGATGACCTAAAAAAGAATCTAGGTACGATTGCACGATCTGGAACTAAAAAGTTTGTAGATATGTTGACAGGTGATTCAAAGAAAGACTCAAATCTGATCGGTCAGTTTGGTGTGGGCTTTTATTCATCTTTTATGGTAGCAGACAAGGTAGATGTAATTACCAAAAAAGCCGGTGATAAATTAACACACAAATGGACAAGTAACGGAAAAGATGCATATCAGATTGAAGAAGTTGAAAAAGAAAATTATGGTACAGACATTATTCTGTATTTAAATGATGATGGTGAAAAATTTTCAAATCGCTGGGAAATACAGAATGTAGTAAAGAAATATTCCAACCATATCCCCTTCCCTATTTATCTGCATTGGGAAGAGGTGACAACAGAAGGAGAGGGAAAAAAGCAAAAGGAAAAGAAAGAACAGAAAACAGACCAGATTAATGCAGGTTCTGCCTTCTGGAAAAAACCTAAAGGTTCCCTAAAAGACAAAGAGTATAATCAGTTTTATCAAACAATTGCAGTTGATTATGAAGATCCAATTCTACATATTCATACTCAAGCTGAAGGGACACTTGATTATACTACTCTTTTTTATATTCCTAAGAATGCCCCTTTTGATTTATTTAACCCAGATTACAAGCCAGGAGTGAAACTCTATGTAAAGCGAGTATTTATTACTGATGATGATAAAGAGCTTATGCCAACCTATTTAAGATTTGTACGTGGGATAATCGATACTGAAGACCTCCCATTGAATGTGAGTAGAGAAATACTTCAGAAAAATAGAATATTGGCTAAAATAAGAAATAACTCGGTAAAAAAGATTTTATCTGAACTTCTTAAATATTCAACTAATAAGAAGAAATATTGTGAATTTATCGATACCTTTGGTATTCCACTGAAAGAAGGATTACATCAAGATTCAGATAATCGGGAGGATCTACTTGAACTTGTGCGGTATAAATCAACTACTGAAAATGGATATGTTTCTTTAGCAGAATATACAAGTAGAATGAAACCTGATCAGAAGAATATTTATTATATTTCAGGTGATAATGAAGCCAATCTCAAAAGCTCCCCTCTGTTGGAGATGTATAATGAAAAGAAAATTGAAGTTCTCATAATGGATCAGGATATAGATGAATTTGTAATTCCTTCCATTAATAAGTATAAAGAATTCTCTTTAAAATCAGTCAATTTCAGTGATTCGGCAGATGATCTGCAAACCGATAAAGATAAAAAAGAAGAAAACAATCTGAAGCCATTATTAAAAAAGATTAAAAAAGTGTTAGGGGATCAAGTTAAAGATGTCAAAACATCAAATCGTCTTAAGGGCTCACCCTCATGTATTGTAGCAGACTCTAGCGATCCAACTGCTAAAATGCAGGAAATAATGAAAGCCATGGGACAACAATATGGGCAACAGGATATCAAGCCAATACTTGAGATTAATCCTTCACATGCAATCATATTGAAAATGAAGACTATGAGGAAAAGTAAGTCTTTTGATGATATTAGTCAATTGTTGCTTGATCAGGCTGTTTTACGTGAAGGTGCCAAACTAAAAAATCCAACCGAATTTGTTGAAAGATTGAATACTATTTTATCAGAATCTCTTTAATAATGAGTTTTTAACATACATTATTATCATTATTGTCCCAGCGATCTTTTCGCACAATTCCATAAAATGTGACCTATGTAACAAAATGTAAAATGTGACCTGCGTCCATTGTCTATCTATATGATAAGAGGTAATTTTGCGTAGTATTAAAGAATATTATATTCGAAATAGGAAAAATAAAATGGAATACATGAATAAAATGTTTATCTTCAGCATATTAACTGCAAGTCTGCTTGCTGTTAAAAAACCTGATTATGTTAAGTTGATATCTTCCGATATACAAACTACTACTATAGAATTTAATCTAGATGACTTTATTCTAGTACCTGTTCAAACTGCAGATGGAGTTATGTACATGGCTAGATTTGAAAATGGTGCTTCTTTTTTAAAGGCAGGTGCGCCCGATATTCAAAAATTTTCAAGTTCTATTATTATTCCGGATGATGCCGAAATGAAACTTGAAATTTTATCATCTGAATTTACAGAATATGAGGATATCTCTATTGCACCTTCTAAGGGAAATCTCTCTCGTTTAATAAATCCAAATAATTTACCATATGAATTTGGGATAGAATATAGTCAGGATGCTTTTTTCCCTCCTAATATTGCTGATCTTCAAAAACCATATATACTGAAAAATATAAGAGGTATTACTATAGATTTTCACCCAATTCAATATAATCCAATTAATAAATCACTCCGCATTTATCAACAAATTATAGTTGAAGTTACCACTGGAAGCATTGGTGAAACAAATGTACTAAATCGGAAAGTAGGTGAACAACTGATAGCTAGGGAATTCAAACATATTTATGAAAGTCATTTCCTTAATTTCAGTAGTGATTATCGTTTCGATTATTTGGATGATAATGGTAATATGCTCATTATCTCTTATGGTGCATTTATGGAAGAAATGCAACCACTTGTAGATTGGAAGAATAGGAAAGGCGTGTCAACTGAAATGGTAAATGTTTCTGAAATAGGTACAAATTCTAATACAATTCAAAACTATGTGGATAACTATTATTATGAAAATGGACTTACATTTCTACTACTGATAGGCGATGCTGCTCAGATACCATCACCCAGCATTAGCGGCAGTGCATCCGATCCTTCATATGGATTTATTGAGGGCGAGGATTCATACGCTGAAGTAATAGTAGGACGTTTTTCTGGTAGTACACCAGCGCATATTGCTACTCAAGTAGAGAGATCAATAGATTATGAACGCTCCCCCCAAGATGGTGGCGACTGGTATGATAATGCCATGGGTGTTGCATCTACACAAGGAACTGGATTTGGTGGATATGACGATGACGAGTTTCAGGATTTTTTGTGGGAAACTGTACTCTCGCCATTTACTTATGATAATTATCAATATAGTTATGATGGAAGTGGATCTGTGTCCCAAGGGATGGGAGTAATCAACAATGGTGTTAGTATAATTAATTATACTGGACATGGATATCAATCTGGTTGGGGAAATGGAGCTGCACTTAGTACTTCCAATGTGAATTCGCTTACCAATGATAATATGCTACCATTTGTTATTAGTGTCGCATGTAATGTTGGCGAATTCAATACTACTAATGAATGTTTCGCAGAAGCCTGGCTTCGAGCAACTAATAATGGAGAACCTACCGGTGGTATTGGTCACATCGGTTCTACCATTAGTCAGAGTTGGGAGCCTCCAATGCATGGGCAATATGGAATGAACCTTATTTTAACTGAAAGCTATGAAGGCCATATTACTAGATCTATGGGAGGTATTGCTACAAATGGTTGTATGTATATGAATGATGCACAGGGAAGTAATGGAATCTATGAAACAAATTATTGGACTTTATTTGGAGATCCATCATTAGAACTTAGAACAGATCAACCCTCGTTCTTAAATATAAGTCATGATGATGCTATTATCGTAGGACAGACAGAATTAATTATCAACACAGGTATTGATAATGCTCTTGTTGCTCTATCTTATAATAATGAGTTGTTGACTTTTGGATATTCAGAGAATGGAAATGCTCATCTTAATCTTGAAGATGTAGATTTACTTCCAGGTGATTATGATTTAGTTATAACTTCATTTAATTCATTCCCATATGAAGGAACAATATCTGTGATAACACCTGAAGGACCATATGTTTCATTATATTCTCATGAAATAGTTTCAGATAATAATAATAACGGCTTGGCAGATTTTGATGAACATATTACACTAACATTACAAGCAAATAATGTAGGTGTAGATGCTGCTGAAAATGTATATGCTACTGTTTCTATTGACGATCCGTATATAAACTTATTTGTAAGTAATGTTTCATTTGGTGATATTTCTGAAGGAGAAGTAGTTAATTCTACTAGCAATATAGAATTTGATATTGCACATGATGTTCCTGATGGATATAATGCTGGGTTTGATATTCTCTTTTTTAGTGATGAAAATCAGTGGGAAGGTAATTTCAATATAACCATACATGCACCTATATTGACAGTATCCAATCCATCCTTTATAGATACAAATGGAGATGCTGTTTGGGATGCAGGTGAAGAAATCACGATAGTTTTACTGTTAAATAATGAAGGATCAGCAGACCATTTCAACTATCCCGGTGTTGGCTTGATGGAATATAGTACTGATGCCCAAATACCTGATGATGGAGAATATTTTTGGCTTTATGGAATTATTGCGGGTGAAAGCACTCCCGTAGAATTTTCTGTAACTGCTTCTGAGGATGCCAACATGGGAACTGAAGTTACATTTACTGCACAAGCAACTGAAATGAACTGTGAGGAAAATTGTATTGAAAGTGAATCACTATCATTTACATTTACAATTGGTCTTCCGTTTGATGAGAGTCTAAATGAACCACTCAATTTAGTTGCAGAAGCTGGAGAAAGTTCAATTGATCTCAACTGGGATGAACCATTTACCTGCCCAGATGGTCAGTTTGCAGACTGTATTGGACAATGTATTGATGAATGGTATGAAGTTTGGATAGGTGATGGATTGTGTGATGATGGTACCTGGGGTGTTTATTTCAATTGTGATGAATTTGATAATGATGGTGGTGACTGCGGTGGCAGAGATAATAATTTTGAGAATAAAAATGTTGAAAAAATGTTCCCCAATCAATTAATTGCTGATTTATCTGATGCGATTATTATACCTGCGAATGCAAGAGATGCTGAAGGATATTTTGTTTATCGTGATGGTATATTTATAACATATACTGAAGAATTAGGCTATAGTGACTCTGATATTAACGCTGGAATGGAATATTGTTATCATATCACGGCAGTGTATGAAGAAGGGCAGTCTGGCCCTTCAAATACAGCCTGTGCCATGTCCGAAAGTGAACCGGGTATAATGGGTGATCTAAATGGTGATGAAGTTTTGAATATCTTAGATATTATTATTTTGGCTAACATGGCTCTGGGCACACAAGAAGCAGATTTAAATTTAGCTGATCTAAATGGAGATGGAATAATTAATGTCTTGGATATCATTACCCTAGTTAATATGGTCTTAAATGGAAGATCATTACATGTTGGTGATTATTTGAGCAACAATGCTACAATTTATGAATATGAAAATTCACTCTTCATTTCAGCTGATGGTCCAATTGCAGGGATTCAAATTTCGGTTATTGCAGAGAATCTATTAATCAATGAAGATATCCCACTTACTATAGATACATATTATGTAAATGGTGAACATAGAGTTCTTATTTATGGACTAAGTGGAGAAACTCTTCCAAGTGATAAACTTAGAATATTCTCTGCTGATGCAAACTATAATATTAAATCTATGATTATTGCCAATGTATTAGGACAATCATTGGATTTAGAAAGAAGCAATATCCCTTTACTAGAAGTATTTAAGCTTAGTCAAAACTTCCCTAACCCATTTAACCCTAATACTTCAATACAATTCATACTGGGTCAGGATGAATTGGTCAGCCTAAATATTTTCGATATTCAAGGTCGTCTGATAAATTCATTAATCCATAACACTTATTACCCATCAGGGTATCATAATATATCTTGGGATGGAACAAATACAATAGGTACACACGTACCCTCAGGGATGTATATATATAAATTAATAGGTGAAAATCAAACTCTAACAAAAAAAATGGTACTAATGAAATAACAATCATTCATTACATTTGATAAAAAAGCGGGGTAATTCACCCCGCTTTTTTATTTGTAATAGTATTATATTCATTTTGTCCGATATTTACAGATTAGGGTAAATTTGTTATCTTAAAATCCACTTACATTTAAAAGAAATTGAATATGACTACTATAAATCAAAGTATCTCTGATATAGATGAAGCAACAATCCGGTTTGCAGGTGATTCAGGTGACGGCATGCAGTTAACAGGCACACAATTTTCAGATAACACAGCTATTTTTGGCAATGATCTTGCGACCTTACCTGATTTTCCTGCTGAAATCCGCGCTCCAAAGGGAAGCCTTGCAGGTGTCAGTTCATTTCAGTTGCAATTTAGCAATAAGAACGTCCATACACCAGGGGATGAATTAGATGTTTTAGTTGCAATGAACCCTGCAGGTCTTAAAGTCCATCTAGGTGACTTAAAAGATAATGGAATGTTGATAATAAATACTGCTAATTTTACTAGAAAAAATATTGATTTAGCAGGTTATGACAAAAATCCATTGGAGAATAACTCCCTTGAGGGTTATCAGTTAATTAAAGTAGACATGACACAATTAGTCTCAACAGCCCTCGCTGACACCGGCCTTTCATCAAAGCTGAAGTCTAGAAGTACAAATATGTTCGCTTTGGGTTTACTATATTGGCTTTATGGTAGAAGTATGAATACATCTATAGAATTTCTTCAAAAGAAATTTGCTACAAAGCCAGTAATTGTTGATGCAAATATTAAAGCTTTGAATACAGGTTATTATTACGGTGAAACTTTAGAAGTCATAAAAACTACTTACCGTATTAATAAAGCCACCTTTGAAAAAGGAACATACAGGAACATAATGGGGAACAATGCCCTTGCATTTGGCTTCTTAACTGCTTCACAAAAATCAGGTTTAGATCTTTTTTATGGTGGTTATCCAATTACACCCGCAAGTGATATTCTGCATTATTTATCACAATACAAACACTTTGGAGTCAAAACATTCCAGGCGGAGGATGAAATTGCAGGTATAACAAGCGTAATCGGGGCAGCTTTTGCTGGGAATTTAGCCATTACAGCAAGTAGTGGGCCTGGGATATCACTTAAAAGTGAAGCTATGGGGTTAGCAGTATCAACTGAGATGCCCATTGTGATTGTGAATGTCCAAAGAGGCGGGCCCTCTACTGGTCTACCAACAAAAACTGAACAATCCGATCTCTGCCAGGCAATGTTTGGAAGAAATGGAGAAGCACCAATGGTTATATTAGCACCTGCCACTCCTGTTGATTGTTTTAATATGGCATATGAATCATGTAGAATTGCTTTAAAATATATGATCCCAGTCATATTACTCTCTGATGGTTATATTGCTAATGGCTCTGAGCCTTGGAAAATACCAGATATTAGTACTTTACCCGATATTCAAAATCACATTATAGATAATTGTGATGAATTTATACCATTGAATCATAATAATAAAGTTTTAGCCAGACCTTGGGCACTTCCTGGAACACCGGGTTTGGAACATCGTGTTGGTGGACTTGAAAAATGGGATAAAACAGGTCACGTTAGTTATGACCCTCACAACCATCAGGATATGGTTGACTTAAGAGAAAAAAAAGTTTCTATTATTGCTGATGATATTCCAAACTGTAAAATTTATGGAAAGCAAAAAGGAGATATTTTAATTCTTGGTTGGGGTGGAACACATGGTGCAATTCGTTCAGCGGTTGAATCATTACAAAATGAGGAGCTATCTGTTTCCCACCTGCATTTAAGATATCTCAATCCATTACCCAAAGATTTGGGTGAAATTTTGGTTAAATTTCAGAAAATTATTATACCTGAACTTAACCTAGGACAGTTGGCAATGGTCATTCGTTCTAAATTCTTAGTAGATGCCATTAGTTTTAACAAAGTTCAAGGTAAACCATTCACACAAAGTGAAATCTATAATAAAATCCTAGAAATAATTAAGGAAATGTAATAATGGCAATTAATGAAAATCAAACCTTAACAAAACAAGACTTTGTTTCAGATCAGGATGTTAGATGGTGTCCTGGCTGTGGAGATTATGCTATTCTTGCACAAATTCAAAAAATATTTCCAGATCTTGGTATCCCAAAAGAACAATTTTTTATCGTATCAGGCATTGGATGTTCAAGCCGTTTTCCTTATTATATGGACACTTATGGATTCCACTCAATTCATGGTCGAGCGCCTGCAGTGGCTACCGGTGTTAAACTTGCAAATCCGGATTTATCAGTATGGGTCGTCACTGGAGATGGGGATGCCATGAGCATTGGTGGAAACCACTTTATTCATGTATTACGCAGGAATATTGATTTGAATATTCTTATGTTTAATAATCAGATTTATGGATTAACTAAAGGTCAATATTCCCCTACATCTGAATTGGGTAAAATTACAAAGTCGACACCCATGGGCTCACTGGACTATCCATTTAACCCCCCACAATTGGCATTGGGAGCAAATGGTACATTTATTGCACGCACAATTGATCGTGAATTAAAACATATGGGGAAAGTCTTTACAGAAGCATCTAACCATCATGGTACATCTTTTGTTGAAATATATCAAAATTGTAATATTTACAATGACGGTGCTTTTTCAGAGTTAACTGAAAAAGATACCAAAGCTGAATCACAGCTTGTTTTAGAACATGGTAAACCTATGGTATTTGGCATTAACAAAAATAAAGGATTAGTACTTGAAGGTTCTAATTTTAAGGTAGTACAACTTGATACAAATCATACTCAAGATGATATATTAAAACATAATATAGAGGATAAAAATTTAGCAATGCTACTTAGTGAAATTACTTACATACAAGAACTGCCTGTTCCTATTGGCATTATATATAAGGAAAAGAAAGCAACCTATGAAGAAATGTTATCAAATCAGATTAAGGATGCAGTCAAATCTAAAGGAAGAGGTGACCTAAAGAAAATCCTTTTAGGCTCAAATTATTGGAATGTAGATTAATAATATGAGAGTATATTCCGCAATAATCTTATGAGAAAAGAAAAAGATACTATGGGCTCAATGTATGTACCAGATGACGCATATTATGGCGCACAAACCCAGAGAGCTATAGAGAACTTCCCAATAAGTAATATAACCATATCTTCTTCTATGATTCGTGCATTGGGTATTATTAAACGTTCTGCTGCTATTGTTAACAATAACCTCGATCTTTTGAATAATGAGAGAAAAATTGCAATTGTACAGGCTGCAGATGAAATGATTGAGGGTAAATTTGATAACCAATTCCCTATTGACATCTACCAGACAGGTTCGGGAACATCCAGTAACATGAATTGTAATGAAATACTTTCTAATCGTGCCAGTGAAATCATGGGAGGAAAGATTGGTTCCAAAGACCCTGTCCACCCTAACGACCATGTTAATCTTGGACAATCGAGTAATGATGTTATTCCAACTGCTATTCATATTGCTGTAAACGTTGCGTTGGAAAATGAATTAATCCCTGCCATGCAAAAAACGGTCAATGAATTAGATAATAAAGTTTCTAAATTTTCAAGCATTGTAAAAATCGGACGAACACATCTACAAGATGCCACACCTATCACTCTGGGCCAAGAATTCTCTGGCTATAAGCAGATGATGAAGAATGGGATTAAGCGTATACAAAATACACAATCCCTTCTTGCTGAACTGGCTCAAGGAGGAACTGCCGTTGGTACAGGTATCAATACTAGTGAAAATTTTGGTTCTCTAATGGCTAATGAAATCAGCCACTTTACTGGTATTAAATTTTGTGAATCACCTAATCATTTTGAGGCACAAGGGGCACAGGATGCAGCCGTTGAGACATCTGGAGCATTAAAAACTGTTGCTGTATCATTATCTAAGATCGCAAATGATATTCGTTGGCTAGGTTCTGGACCAAGAGCAGGTTTGGGTGAACTAATATTACCAGCAATCCAACCTGGTTCATCTATAATGCCTGGAAAAACAAATCCAGTTATCTGTGAAAGTATGATTCAAATCTGTGCTCAAGTGATTGGTAATGATACTGCTATTACAATCGGTGGTCAGGGTGGTATACTTGAACTAAATCTCATGCTGCCACTTATTGCTCATAATCTAACCAATTCTATTAAAATACTTACAAATGGATGCAAAGTTTTCACTGATAAACTTCTCGTTGGATTGAAAGCAAACGAGGAAGTATGTTTAGGACACATAGAAGGGAGCCTAGCAATGTGTACTTCTCTGGCACCTGTAATCGGATATGATAAAGCTGCAAAGATTGCAAATAAAGCATATAGTAGTGGTAAAACTATAAGGGAAATTGCTATGGAAGAAACAATACTGGATAAAAATGAATTAGATAAATTACTTGATCCTGAATCAATGACAAAACCCAGTAAATAACATTAGATGTCAGAGAACAGTTCCGATAAATATAATTCGATAACTATGTCATGGAGAAGGGTGTTATTAAACACCTTTCTTTTTTTACTTGCATGTTTTATAGGGGGTATTATATATCTTTTTATTCTATCCCGTGATCTCCCCTCCATTGCTGAACTGCAGAGATTTAATCCAGAACAAGTATCAAAAATCTTATCTTCAGATGGAAAAGTTTTAAAAGAACTCTATATACACAAACGAGATGTAGTAAATATCAGTCAAATTCCTCAATACCTTCGGCATGGACTGCTTTCTATGGAAGATCGTAGTTTTTTCGAGCATTCAGGTATTAGTTTTCAGTCATTAGTACGAGCTGTGATAGTAAATATGTTAACTCTCAGCAGAAGGCAGGGTGCAAGTACTATTACTCAACAGCTTGCAAGAAATATGTATAATACCATAGGTTTTCAAAAAACCTATAAGAGAAAACTTAAAGAACTTATTACCTCCATCAATATAGAACAAACATATACAAAAACTCAAATTATGGAATTATACCTTAATTCAGTTCATTTTGGTCATGGAACTTACGGAGTACAGGCAGCTTCTAACCATTATTTCGGTAAGGATGTTTCTGAATTAGAATTGGATGAATCTGCAATTCTGATTGGATTGTTACCTGCACCTGCTAGGTACTCGCCTATCCGTCATCCAGAAAGGACAATTATACGTAGAAATTTGGTCCTCCGTGTAATGAAAGAACAAGGATATATAGAAGAAGATCAATACCTATTAAATTCTAATAAAATTCTTCCAAAAAAACAACTCGAAAAAGATGCCGGTATTGCTCCATATTTTACTGAATATGTAAGAAGACAATTAGAGACAATTGATGAAGAGCTAGATATTAATCTTTACAAGGATGGATTAGTGATTCATACGACTTTAGATAGCAGAGTGCAGAAGTTTTTAGAGGAATCCTTTGATACAGGCATTAGAAATAATCAAGAAATATTAAACCGAGAATTACTACAAGATCCAATAAAATTGGAAAATGCGATTGGATTTACGGGATATAATCTTGATAGTGTACGTTCCATTCTTCAATCTAATGATACTATTCCTTTAATATTAAGGAATCAATTACTCGTACAAGGTGCAGGTATTGTTATGGACCCTTTACATGGTTATATTTTAGGTATGATAGGTGGACGACAGGAGGATATTTACCGGGACCATTTTAATCGTTCTACGCAGGCAAAACGTCAACCAGGTTCTATATTTAAACCAATCATATATCTGACTGCTCTAGAGCAAGGTTTTACACCAACAACAGAATTACTGAATCAGCCTCTTATTGTTTTTATTGATGATACCACACTATGGAATCCTCAAAATCATGATGGATCAACTGGTTTATTAACAACTCTGAGAGAAGGGTTAGGACAATCTCTGAATCTGATCTCTGTTAGGGTAGTCCAAGAGTTGGTTGAACCTAAGGAAATTGTTAAGAATGCAATAGACTTTGGTTTATCTACAAATATAAGAGCTGTTGATGCAATTGCTCTTGGTGTTTCAGAAGTATATCCTATTGAGATTACTGCAGCTTATGCATCTATTGCAAATAATGGAATTTATTCAAAACCAATGGCGATTACTAGAATAGAAAATCGCCATGGCAGAATTATAAAAGAATATATACCCGAAAGTAGAGAAGTTCAAGATGAAGCCACCATTTATATCCTTAGGGATATGATGAAATCTGTTATTGATGGAGGAACCGGTGGAGCTTTAAGATGGAAGTATAAATTTAATGCCCCAGTAGCTGGAAAAACCGGAACAACTAATAGTAAAGCGGATGCCTGGTTTGTTGGTTTTACTCCTCAGCTAGCTATAGGTATCTGGATAGGTTTGGATGATCCGTCTGTTTCACTGGGTAAACATCAGTTTGGATCTTCGGCAGCTTTACCAATTTTTGCCAATACAATTAGAAAGATTTACCAAACTGGCGAATTTCAATCTATAGATGAAACTGTATTATTGAACGAACGATCAGATTGGTCTATGTCTCAAGGAGTTATAGAAGTTGTAATTTGTAAAGAAACTTTTGAAAAAGCCACTCGTTTCTGTCCTGAAAGAAAAGAAATATACTTGAAAAATAACCGCCCTAGAGAATTATGTCAAAAGCATTTGAGTCCATTTTCACGTTTTAAAGATAAATAATTAAATAGTTTCTATGTTAAATTCATTTAACATAAGCTCAACACCTAACTTACTGGATATTGCTTCCAACTCTGCGTCAATTTCTTCTATAATTATATCCTCTGGAATAGAAATTATTGAATTTAGATTAAAAAGAGGGGCCCCAGTAACTGGTGCCGGACTGATATGACTATTCATCTCGATAATATTGATTGATTTATCTGCCAAATATTCTGATAATACTTTTACAATTCCTTCATTATCTGCACCCTTAAGATCAATCTGGTATTTATTATAATCACTGGGTTTATAAGATTTTGTACATTTAGTGGTAATAGTAAGATTTTTTATTGATTGAAGTGCAACTTCCAAAGATTCTTCCCAATCTTTAGAGATAGTAACAAACATAATTATTGCAAAATCAGAACCCATTTTCGACATTCTGCTTTCTTCAACATTACCACCATGGGAGGTTATAATACCGCTAATTTCTGAAACTATCCCCGGTCTATCAAAACCAGTTGCAGTCATAATAAGGCTTTTCAAAGTATTTTATCCCAAAATTATACTTACTAAAAGTACCACATCTAGTACGTTACATAAACTATCACCATTTAAATCTGCTAATTCAGTACAATTATTATTTAGTACATAATTAGTCAATACTACAACATCTAAAATATTTAGGTCACCATCTTCATTCAAATCCCCATTTGAAATAGGATTATCTCCAAAAATAGAAACTGTAAAATCATCAATAGCCGCTTCAACAATAGAACCTCCTGTTCCCGAATCTCCTGCATTATTTATATCTTCCGCAATAAATCTAAATTTAACCTGATCAGTTAATTCAATACCTAATTCAGAAAAAAGAAAATTCTTTTGAATCCATTCATCATTAGATTGATTATCATTTTCAATATTAATCCAAGTTTGTCCCCCATCAGATGAGGCATCCACCTTCCAGTGGTCGGTATCCGGATTATCTCCTACATTATTGACATACCATCGCCAGTATGTAACTAACGCCTCATTGTAATTACTGAGGTCAAGAACTGGAGAAAACAGAGTTGTTTTTCCACCATCTACATCATCAAACCCTACACTACCGGGACTAGTTGCTGCGCCGGTGAGAAAACATTTCTCACCATCTTCCGAATGATCTGACCCAGGTTGAGCTTGATTACCATCAAAAAATGTGGCAACAGGAACAGCTGATTCCCAGATACCTGCAGTAGCATCATCATTTATATCACCCACAATCCAACCATCCGTTTCTTCAAAATTATAAGATACCAGTGAAACCGCATTGCCTATTATTAATTCAACACTGGTTACATGATCATAACTATCTTCATCTATAACATGAATGTTAATTTCAGTGATTACACCATTAGGAGCAGATGGTAAAACCTGAAAAGTTAAAATGTCACCCAAATCAAATTCACTCCTGGCTTCTAAATTACCAACCTCTACACTCTGCGTTTCAAAAATAAAATAATCATCAGGAGATTCAACAGATAATACTATTGAGCCATTTGAATTCCCTAATCCTGTATTAATAATTGATAAATTAGTACTATAAGTTTCTCCTCCAGAATATGGACCTTCAGCTATTGTAAAATCCACAGAATATCGTGCACCAACAGACCATGCAACAAATTGATTTGGGAGTAAATTCTCTTCTGCAAGAGGTACAATTCGCATAGTAGATGGCCAGAATCCGTCTGAAGAATTACCTATTTCAGGAGTATAGGCAAAAATATTATGTTCACCATACATCCAGTCACAAGCTTCACCATTCACAGTATATCCCACAGTTTCAATTCCGGTTCCAAGAAGGTACCCATTATCTTGAGTCATGAATTCTCCATATTCTACAAATATTGTAAAATCATCTTCAGGTACAGGCTGGCTAGGATCATAGCCATATGGATAGATTAATAAATTACCATAGCTATGGTAATTTAATGCTATTGGAAAATTATGAGCTTCAACAAATTCTTTAATAATTTGAGTTTCTGGCTCTGAGAAAGGACTAGTCCCACGATATGTTTCATTACATCCATCTGAGCTGGAACCTGTATTATCATAACCCCACATATAGCTATAATTCCGGTTTAGATCAATTCCATCGGTACTGCCTAAACAGGTTTCCCGCATATTTTTTCTTTGCATACCACCACCATTTGGTGCAATCTGATGATTATATACAAGACCATCAGGATTTACAGCTGGAATAAAATATAGTTCTCTGCTATTTACCAATGAAGTTGCTTCCGGGTCAGTCTCATAGTTTTCTGTTAGCCAGTGCATAAAATAAAATAAATTCATATAACTCATTGGCTCTCTGGCATGGTGAAGACCCGTATAAAGTATTTCAGGTTCATCTTCATCCAAATTAGGATTATCACTTATTTTTACCATCCATATATCTCGTCCTTCAAGAGACTGCCCAAGGGAAACTTTTTCAGTAATTAAATTAGGATGATCTGAATATAAATTATCTAATTGTTCTTCAATTTCATTAAAGGTATAATAGCCTCCCATTGATCCTAAATCAAAATCACGTGATTCATATTCATTATCCAGACGAGATGCATAAAATTGTTCCAAATCTTCATGAATAATATCAAAATGGAGCTTGGCCATTTCTAATAAGTAAATTCGACTCTCAGATATTGCAAATTCAATCCAAAGTCCTGGTTCTCTATAAACATGGTCTATTTCAAGACCAGATTCTCTCAGTAGATCAATTGTTTCCCAATCATCAGAATATATTCTAACCTGTTTATAGATATCTCTTGCTGGAAGTAATACAGCCAGCAATAATAAGAATAAGATTTTTTTCATTTATTAAATTTCAAGAACTATATTGACAAGAATAATAATATCCAAAATATTAATAATACCATCATTATTCAGATCAGCCATTTCATTCTGTTCACCATTTAGTACAGCGTTAACCATCGATACAATATCTAGAATGTTCACAATACCATCCATGTTTAAATCACCATCTGAATATACAGTTCCTCCAACAGCATAAAAATCATAGTACCCTGCAATTGGTAGAGTTTCCAACCGTCCTGTTTCATCTAATGCCTGAATATAGTAACGAATGGTTGCATCTTCTGACAGAGCGGGAATTGATGCTGTATAACAATCTGGTATGTCTTGTGAACAAACAGTCATGGTTATGGATTCACTTTCATACATCTCATCTGTCCACCAGAAAACCTTCAATTCTTCAGCAACAAGGCCTGCATCACTCAGATCATCAATAATAGCATATATATTATAGTTATCTTGAGTTTCATCCTGATCATCAATGGGATTATGAAATATCTGAAGCATATCCAAATCCGGGATCCCTTTGGCCCGGCAATGCAGAGCATCAGTAGACTCCCAAGAGCCTGTAAAACCAATAATTTCATATCCTGGCAATGCCTCTTCATATGATGCTAGTGCATCATCATCATATGAATTATTCTCAATAGGTACAAAAACCTTATTATTCAAAATGAGGGAATTAGTATATGGCTGATTTGAACCTGTATATACCCGATAAACTTCCCAGAGTTTACCATAAATAGTCAGGGTATTTGCAAAGTAATCTGCAACTTCTTCGATTTCATCATATTGAGCATGCCAAGTAGGTACTTCACGGATTAGAACCTTATGCGGAGAAAGATATTTCCCCCAGCAGTCAATATGATCAATATAAGTATTATTAGGGTCATCGATTGCATGATATGTATGCACACCATAATATTCCTCAAATGTTACAAGTACCTGGGCATCGCTCATACTATTCTCTTCAAAAATTAAATCTGACGAAGCTGAGATACCATATCCATCTGTCATATAGTTTCCACCCGCAGTAATTATATCAGAAGCAAAATATGGAGTATTTAGATAATCTGACATTTTGGATGGTGCTTGGTTATCATTTGGTCTTGGACGATTATATGTAAAATCTACAACGCTGATATCTCTATTCCCATCTACTACCCACCATGGTCCATAATCCCGTGTCCAATAGCTATCTGTTGGTCCAATAATAAATTCCACATTATTCATATCAACACCCGCATTATTCATAGAATTATAAGCTGAATTTTGTAAACCAGAAGAAACCAGGCAATAAACGATCACATCTTCAGACATTTCTTTTATAATAGAAGTAGAAATTCCAAATGGATATCGTATAAGTACACCTTGCATGGGTTCAAATTCTGCAATATTCCTGATGGGTGTCGGAGGCGGATCAGTTTCTCTACCCATTTCTTTAATTAAATGCAGTTTTCCCTTCTCCTCTTCTGATAATCCAATGGGAAGTTCTTTACCATTGATATCAACTGCAAATAAAGGGATAATCAAAACAAATAAAATATCATAATATCTCAATTCCTCTCTCCTTCACTTATCAAATATTAATCAATAAAATATACAATATAATTGATTCTTTATACATGTATCTTTCTGTAACAGTTTGTAGAGTCATATTATTCCTGGCTAAAGGGGCAATTCCCAACATTTAATGTATTGCATAGACATTCTACAATTGTGTTTTCATCAATATCATTTTCACTACATAAAAATCCGTAATCTCTATAATAAAACAAGGCACTATCTATTTCTCCAATTAATATATAATTTTCAATTATAAGTAAAATAATTTTTTCATAATCCAAGGCAGGATCATATTGAAAAATATAATTACTACTTACTTTATGACCATAAGCTATACTTTGCCGGTACAAGGCATCAATTTCATTTCCTAATTCAGAATTTGAAGTTTCCCAAAGTATTTCATTAGCAGCTTTTTGTTTAGCACTAAAAGCTCGATGTAATGACAAACCCGCATATAAATTCATCTTATCACTTTCATTATACAAATTTTCATCTAATTCAGGGAGGATGCTTAATGCCGTATCAAAATTTATACCTGCAATATTTATCATTTCTTGTTGAATAATGTTTGAATCATGTTTCGTCCTAGCATTATACATATCAGTCCATCCTTTCCCTATATATGAAAGAAAGTGATAAATTGATCTTATCTCATTTGTTTCAATTGCTGTATCAAAATGTTGATCCGCGTCTTCATATTTATTTGATGAAAATGCAAGCCAACCATCTTGGATGTAAAAATCTCCTTTTAGTGGAGTTGATTGTTCAACTAATGTATTACATCCCCAGAACAATATAGACATTATAAATACAGATCGTTTCATTATTTCAATAGCATCATTTTATGTTTAAATACTTTTTCATTATATAATACTTTAACAATATATAATCCAGAGCTTACCTGCTGCCCAGATTGATTACTTCCATTCCATTGTAAATTTTGATATCCTGGTGAAAGGTAATCTTCTAATAAAATGATAACTTCTTGTCCTAAAATATTATAAATACTTGCTTTCACAAATGACTCTTCTGGTATTTCTAAAAGTATGGTCGTTGTAGGATTAAAAGGATTAGGATAATTCTTTACTAATATAAATTCTGGTGGTAAAGGTTTGGTATTATCAAGATTAACAAATACTGCGTAAGAAGTCAATTCTCTTATCTGTGTAGAAACTATTCCATTACTGTAATAGGTGCAAAGTTCTTCATGTTCACCATTATTAATGTTGGCTATAACATACTGCCACTCATCAATATCAGGAGATAAATAATCCTTAATATCAAAACTAATTTCCCCTTCATTATTTAAAATGATATCTTTGGGATTAAAATGAATAGATGGACTAATCTGAAATAAATTGGTTTCAATTCTTTTTGATGCAATTTCTATTTTTTTCTCAGTTATAAAAATATCAATAGGTCTATTTACTCCTGATTGTTCTATAAAAATATCAGCCAATCCAGAAGGTGAAGTAAATGACAAATCATTATTTGGATCTAACTTTGTATATGTAACTTTATCCGTTCTTTCTCCTGAATTCATAGCTTGATCTTGCACTTCTAAAAGATAACTGATTGTTGCATTAGTTAATTCATTAGGTATATTCCCAGTAAAATGGTAAAGATAATCCGTAATTTGTCGTGGATTAAGCTGACTGATGGAACCAAATTGGTTATGATCTTCACTAATTGTTAAGAATGTTAAATCAGTTAAATATAATTCACTGGAATTCCAGATGATATCATAGTATTCAGCATAAATATTATTTGATATAATATTAAAACCTGTAACCTGTGGTGGAATAAGATCAATCTTAAATTTTGTATTATCCCACCCATTTGAAATTGTAAATGGGTCATTTCCCAGGTTATCTATGGAATAATTTTGAGCAATAACACGCCATTTATAAGTCGCTTCTCCAGTTATATCTAGTTTAGTTTTTGAATTATTCACATGATTTTCATATGAATCAATATAATAGGAAAAATCATCCGTCAAATTAATCTCAGTAAATATTGATACATTGTCTTGAAAACCTAAGTGATTAATGCTATCATCCAATATAAAAAAAGTGTCATTCAATACTGATTCTAATCTATAATATATAGTAAGTAAATCATCATTATTCAAATCAGAATTCATATCAATATCTAATAAATCATTTTTTTCCCATTCAAATCTTAGCTTCTCTGGCGAGTCAAGACTTTTACCATTTTGATTTTGAGGTAATCTAAAATACAAAATATCTCTAACACTATCAATTGTGGTAGGATCAATGCAATAATCCTTTATAACTGGATATATATTAAATTGATTTAATATATCATTTCGTTGTTCTAAATATATCAATACTTCCTTACTGCTTTGAGCCCCTACATCATCTGTTGCAGTAACTTTTAATCCAGTAGGGCCATTGAAATTTGATAGAACTGAGTCTATTTTAAAACCTTGAGCTATTTGAGAAGCAAATACACGTTGAGTATCTTCAATATCCAGTTTATGAAAGGACCAGGTCAAATTATTAAGGTCATAAAACATTTCATTAAGATTAGCATCAGAATCAATATCACTAAATTGTAAATTGAATATTATGTTTACCGTATCTTCTGCTAAATGATAATAATTATTAGTATCATTGTCTATTATTGGATCAAATGAAAAATTACTTATAACGGGGGAATCATTTCTTTGATCAATATAAATTTGAATATCTAAAGTATCCTTTAATTCATGATCATCCATGACAATCACTTTCAAACCTGTTACCCCATTATAATCAGAATATAAATTCTCAATCAAAAATCCGCTCGTGGTTTTTGATGCAAATACATGTTGTTCATTTTCATTATCCAATTTTTGAAAAGACCAGATTAGATCATTAATATTAAAAGGCATATCATTTAGAGAATCATCAGAGTCAATATCATGAAATTGTAAATTAAATTCAAAATTAATTGTATCTTCTGCGATGTGGTAATAATTTCCAGACGTTTCGTGCACTGTAATAGGCCAATTTAATACACTTTCAATTATGGGTGGATCATTTATAGGCAATATAGTAAGCTTAAAAGTTTTATTATCAAATAATTCACCATCACTCACAATGACATTTACAAATAAATCGCCATTGAAATTATCAAATGGTTTAATTGTTAAACTACTACCATTTGTTTGTGTGATTGAGCCATAATCTGTTTCAGCACTATATATCAGCTCATCACCATCTATATCACTACCATCAAGTTCAAAATTAATCAAACTATCTTCAAAAATGGTTGTATCTGAAAATTCTGTAATGAGTACCGGTGGTTTATTGATATTATTTACAACAACATTTACAACTTGTGAGTCAATCACACCAAATGGATCAGTAACTTGTAGTGTGAATACTAAAGTGTCCGGATTATCATTTGCACTCAAATTATATAATGAATCAATTGCATAAGTAGTAAAATATGTTGTCAAACTATCTACAGTGGAGATCAAATGAGAACTATCTGATATCCATAGGAAAGGAAATGAATTATTATAAACAACCTTTTCAGAATCAGAGTCATAATAAATAATAGTATCTAAATTTGTAAACCCACATTCTAAAGAACATAACTCATAATCAGAAACAACTGCAAAGAGAGAGTCAAATGTATTTTCATAAGTATGGTAATATAATGTTTGTGAGTTAGTAGAAGAGGGAACCTGATTATTTATACTTTCAATAACAGGACCATAATTAATTTCCTCTTTTAGAAATAGGGATGCATTTCCTTTACCCATAAATCCTATTGGAACTTTACTAAACAAAGAAACAGAAAAAGTATCCAAAACAGATTCAGGTATTTTTCGAATTGGGTTTGACTGCCATACTATTTCTGTACTATTACTATCTATCTTTACAATTTCAGAGTTAAAGATTCCCCATTCTCTATAATCTGTCTCTTCGAGAGTGCCTTGATATTTAGCAGTTTCAGTAAATTGTATATCTACATAACCTCCAGGAAATCCATCACTTACAGGGCTATAAACGATATCCCCAGAACTAGAATCTAAATAAGATATGGATCCATTTAATGTTTGGATTTCTATATATGGTTCTATGAAATTAGATATTAATGGAGATCCATTTTCATTGTCACTTCCAAACCATAGAAAGTCTGATTCAAATTGACTAGACCTCCAGTTTGAGTTATCATCATTATTGATATGGCCATTGTTTATTGGATCTAAAATAAACTCAACAGATTTACCAGCATTAATTGAACCAACTATTTCGGACCAAGCTGCATCGTAAATGATTGCATCAACTAGTGTGGTGTTTGCATCAAATATTTTTATTACACCAGTTTCATCTTGTAAACTCGGAAATTGTAGCCAGTATAAATCTTCTCTTTGATTATCACAATTGTTAAATATAGGATGAAAATCAGAAGAGCAGTAGGTTACTCCTAAATTATCAGCAAAATTTCCACTATTGCTATAAAGAATAAGATGATTGTTAGAAGTAATTTCCAATGATTCATCAATAATATATCCGACTCCATCAATTTCTATATTCCAATTATAAAGATTAATCGCATCTTGAGTGGTATTGTAAATTTCAATATATTCATATATATCACTTCCAGTAGAGGGTGCGAAGAAGAATTCGGTTATCACAATATTGCCCAAATTTGAAGAGTACAAAATCCCAGACTGGATAATAAACCAAAATAAAAATATTTTCTTAATATTAACTATGTCAAATACCATTTTATTTACTTGTCATTCCTTTATAATAAACACCAAATCACTTCCCTTCTGAAGTACTTTGAATTATGGGAAAATTATAAAGGTAAATTATAAATTATTGTAACCTACCTCACGAGGTGATTCATATCACAAATTCATTAAAATGCTATATAATTAATATAAACAATGTATTGTTACTATATTTCTTGCAGAAATATGAAAGGGAAAAAGAATGTATCGTTTAGGATAAGTTGAAAGGTAAAATATGAATTTTTGTTTACTGACGTAAACGATGTGCAATACCTTGGATGGTTTGGACAAATTTCTCCACTTCAGTTCTGATAGTAAACATATCTCCCATTTTATGATAAATATCAGAAGGATAATATTCTTCACCAAAATCCATCATGAAATTTGATTCTAGTTTTAGTTGATAATCCCGAAGAATTTCTTTTTTCCGAACTCTTTGTCTCAAATAATTCAGCTGAAATTTAATTTGTCCATTTGTGGTAATATGAAATAGAGGGACAATACCATAATCATCTGACTTGCACTTAAAGGTCATAGTCCCATAACCTTCTCCTCTTCCCCATGAGATCTGATCGGCATCATCTTCTGCAAATTTTACCAAATCCATAATGGTGGTTTTAACACGTGGTTCACAATTTTCTTGTATACAGGATATAAATGTTGTTTTATTCCACTTGGCCATGAAATATCAAATCCTCGAATCTTTACTAATTTTGGAAATTATATAAGAAATATTAGTATATAAATTAAATAACTTTTAGAATTAATCCTTAAATTTAATTTATCATTCGAAACTAATACTTTTCAACCGATTGCGGATTCGATTTGCTACATTGTCAGAGGTAATTCCAAAATGATCTGCTACAACATTTCCTGGAGCAGATTCTCCGAAGGTATTAATCCCAATATTGAGCCCATCTAATCCAGTATAATGCTCCCATCCCGATGTTATACCTGCCTCTAATGAAACACGTAATGCAGATTGATTTCCTAATACTGTCTGACGATAAATATTTGATTGTTGATCGAAAATTTCCCAACATCCTAAATTAACTACTCGTATATTGATTCCTTCCAATATTTCCTTAACATCTAAGGCAACCCATACCTCTGAGCCCGTAGCAATGATGACAACATCAGGCTCACCTGCGCAATCTGACATAATATACCCACCTTTTCGAAATTCTTCAGCAGATGGAAATTGACTCCGATCAAACACAGGTATACCTTGACGGGTTAGGAGAACCAATGATGGGCAGTCTGTTTGTTCAAATGCTAACGTTGATGCTACAATAGCTTCATTGGCATCAGCTGGACGCATTACAAATAAATTGGGGATTACACGATATGCCATCAGATGTTCAATAGGCTGATGAGTGGGACCATCTTCTCCAACAAAAATAGAATCGTGAGTATATTCTGAAACTACTGGGAGCTTTTGTATTGCTCTCAATCTAATTGCAGGCCTTTCGTAATCAGAAAATACAAAAAATGTAGCTCCAAATACTTTTACACCACCATGCAGGGCAATGCCATTATTGATTGTTCCCATAGGGAATTCCCTTACACCATATGCAAAATTTCTGCCTCTGTGATTATCCCGGTTAAAATCATCCACCAACTTGGCAAAACCCGAAGTTACATTTGAGGGTTCCAAATCAGCAGATCCACCAACAAAAGTAGGATGTTTTATAGCTAATTTTTCAATAAATGGTCCCCAGACTTTCCGAGTTGCAATCTTCTGATCAGGATCATATACAGGTAGATCAATTTTAGGGACACCACCTGAATATGCTAAATTCCAAAATTTGTTAAAATCAGTATCTGCTAATCGACTTTCTAATGCCAAATCCCAGGCGGCTCTTTCTTTTCTTGCAGAATCAAATCCTCCCTGAAAAATCTGTAAAACATCATTTGTTAGCTGAAAATATTCATTAGGATCAAGTCCTAGTTTTTCCTTGGTCTTCTTGATTTCTTCAGCTGGCAGTGGGGCACCATGCGTATTATGGTCATCTTCCATGGTTGCACAACCCTGTGCCATAATTGTATGCCCTATAATCACAGACGGCCTTTCAATTTCCATCTGCGCCCTTTGTATTGCATCCCTAATAGCCTCTCTATCATGACCATCTACTTCTTGCACATGCCAATCATTCGCCTGATATAGTTTTACATAATCTGTAGAATTTGAACGTGAAACTTTACCAGAAATTTGGGCATCATTAGCATCATAGTAATTTATCAATTTACCTAATCTCCAATGGCCTGCTAAAGCAATGGAACCTTGAGCTACGGGTTCCTGTATATCACCATCACTATGCAAACAATATGTATAGTGATTTACTATATCTTCACCAAAGTAACTGCGCAAAATACATTCTGCAACTGCCATTCCTACAGCATTACCAACACCCTGTCCTAATGGGCCTGTTGTGGCTTCTACACCTGGAGTAAGTCCTTGCTCCGGATGCCCGGGAGTTCTTGATCTTAGTTGTCTAAATTTTTTAAGATCTTCTAAATCTAACCAGCCAATATATGTTAGCATGGTATAAATTAGAGCAGATTCATGGCCAGCAGAGAGTACAAATCTATCTCGGTCTTTCCACTCTGGATCATCAGGATCAAATTTGAGAAATTCCTTAAAGAGGGTATATGTATAATCAAGAGATGAAAATGCACCTCCAGTATGCCCAGAGTCTGCATTTCGCACCATATCCATAATAAGTCCCTTGGCAGTATTGATGGCAAACTGATCAATATCTATATCCATGGTCGTAGACATATATATTTATCTCCTTTAGTTCTAATAAAAAATGCGAGTAAAATTAGATATAAATCACAGAATGAACAAAATAAAGTGATTCAAACTGACTTTACCGCTTGATTATGTACGCCAACAGCTCTCCCAGAGGGGTCATCCATTTTTTCAAATTCTTTGCTCCAACTGAAGGCTACTGGTGAAGAACAAGCAATGGATGGACCCGCTTCCACCGTAAGTATCGCATCATCTGATGGAAACATTTCTTCGAAAATACTCCTGTAATAATATGCTTCTTTAGTTGAAGGCGGTTGGATTGGAAATTTTATCTCAGCAGTTTCAAGCATATCATTTGAGACTTTTATTTCCGCATTTTCTTTTAGAGAATCAATCCATTTATATCCAACACCATCTGAAAATTGTTCTTTCTGCCTCCAGAGAACTTTATCAGGTATTAAACCTTCAAATGCTTTCCTCAATACATACTTCTCCGATTTATCTCCAATACACATCTTATCTTGTGGATTGAAATTCATGGCATACTCTAGAAATTCTTTCCCAAGGAAGGGCACTCGAGCTTCAATTCCCCAAGCAGCCATTGATTTATTAGCTCTGAGACAATCATATTTACTTAACTTCTGAAGCTTTCGAACTGTTTCATTATGTAATTCTTCTTTATTAGGAGCCATGTGAAAATATAAATATCCACCAAATACCTCATCAGCACCTTCACCAGAAAGTACCATCTTAATGCCCATACTCTTTATTTTCCTAGCCATTAGATACATTGGCGTGGCAGCCCGAATGGTAGTTACATCATATGTTTCAAGATGATAAATGACATCCTGAAGGACATCTAGACCTTCCTGTACTGTGTATAAACATTCATGGTGAACAGTTCCAATAGCATCCGCTACAACTTTTGCATGAGCTAAATCTGGAGAATCTTCCAAACCAATTGCAAATGAATGTAGCCTAGGCCACCAGGCTTCCTCTTCGTCATTCGATTCTATTCGGTTTTTGCTATACTGGGCAGCAACTGCTGAAATAATTGATGAGTCCAATCCGCCTGAGATAAGAACACCATATGGCACATCACACATGAGCTGTTTCCTAACAGAATCCTCCAATGATTGACGTAGTTTTATTAATGATACGGGTTTTTGTGGTATATTATTAACCCAATCTGGTTTATACCATTGAGTAAATTCATTTTCACTTCCTTTGAAAAAGTGCCCTGGTGGGAATTCCTGTAGTTTTTCACAATACGGTTCAATAGATTTCATCTCACTGGCTATATAAGTAACGCCCGTACTGTCCCAACCAATATAAAGAGGAATAATGCCTAAATGGTCCCTGACAACAAAATAATCTTTTGTTTGTGGGTTATATAAACAGAACCCGAAAATACCATCTAAATCATTTAAAAAATCATACCCAAATTCATCATATAGATAGAGCAATACTTCACAATCAGAATTTGTCTTCCAATCATGGGTATTATTTAGTTTTTTGGCCAATTCTTTATGATTATATATTTCTCCATTTACAGTCAAAACCCGTTTAGTGACAGTATCAAAAAGGGGTTGCGCACCATTTTCCACATCCACTATAGATAGACGTTCATGCATAAGTATACAGTACTCATCACTATAGCTACCACTCCAATCGGGTCCACGATGTCGTATTTTACGCACCATCTTAAGGGCTTCAGAACGCATTTTATCTTCATCTTGAATATTAAATAATCCTATTATTCCACACATATTTATTACTCTATTTCAGTTAAATTAAAATTAGTTATGGGTTTTATTAAAATGTTACAAGTTATTAATTTAGCGAAGTTAAATATTTAAATCATATAATGAATTCTGCTTATTTAGCTATAGTTTCTCTTTTCTGTTTCTATCTGGGATATCGTTTTTATAGCCAGTTTATTTCTGCTAAGATCTATGATATTAATGATACGCTTACTACGCCCGCTCATGAATTTGAAGATGGTATAGATTTTGTCCCAACTAAACGTCAAATTCTCTTTGGACATCATTTTACCTCTATTGCTGGTGCTGCGCCTATTATCGGCCCCTGTATTGCAGTCTACTGGGGTTGGTTACCTGCACTACTCTGGATAGTAGCAGGAACCATTTTTATGGGGGCAGTACATGATTTTGGTGCGCTTGTGGTAAGCCTGAAAGAGAAAGGGCGATCCATTGCAGATATCACTTCTACAGTTATCAATCCAAGGGTACGACTCATGTTTCTCATTTTTGTAATGTTTCTTACTTGGCTAGTCCTAGCTGTTTTTGCTATGGCTATTGCAGGGCTTTTCAAGGCAGTACCAACATCAGTTCTCCCAATCAACATTGAAATTATTATGGCAATAATAATTGGATATTTCATATACAAAAAGAAAATGGAGTCCCTTATACCATCACTTGTTGCACTGGTAGTCCTATACCTTTTTGTTTGGATCGGAACTTTTATACCTATATCATTAGAAACATTTGGAGTCCCATCAGAGGACGTGCAAAATACTTGGGTATTATGTCTGTTTATCTATTCCGCTATTGCAAGTCTCTTACCAGTCTGGTTCTTGCTTCAACCTCGTGATTTTATTAATAGCCATCAACTAATAGTGGGACTATGTCTTATTTTTATGGGGATTTTTGTTGCACAGCCTTTAGTTGATGCACCTGCTATACGAGCGGTTACAGATATTTCATCTCCACCAATTTTTCCTATGCTTTTTGTCACCATTGCATGCGGAGCCATAAGCGGTTTCCATGGATTGATATCATCTGGGACTACATCTAAGCAAGTTAATTCATTGAAAGATTCCCGCATTATTGGCTACGGCGCTATGTTAGGAGAAGGCACACTAGCTGTGGCTTCCACAATTACTGCCGTAGCAGGGATTGCATTAGTTACGAATTGTCATCTACCATCTATAGGGACAGTGGAAAATCTTAACTGGGCTATTTATTATGATTCATGGTCTCATGCTACAACAAATAAAGCAACTGCATTTGTTTTAGGTGGCGGTGCATTGCTAGAGCAGTTAGGACTCCCACATGCACTGGCAAAAACACTAATGGCTGTTCTCATAATTTCATTTGCAGCAACTACCTTAGATACAGCAACTCGTATACAACGCTTTATCATTTCAGAAATTGGAGCTTCTACTAAAATTAAATTACTACAAAATAAATACTTTGCTACATTCTTTGCTGTAATTCCTGCTATTATGCTTACCATGTGGTCTATCCAAGATCCAGTGACTGGTAGTATGAAACAAACCGCTTGGGTATTGTGGCCAATTTTTGGAGCCAGCAATCAAATGCTGGCTGCTCTTACCTTGATGGTGCTTACACTTTATTATTGGAAACGTAATAAACCGGTATTGCCGCTATTTATTCCCATGCTATTTATCATGGTAATCGCCTTTATTTCATTAATTATAAAAGCCAAGGCATTTAATATGCAGGGCAATGTTCTATTATTTTCTATTACTATTATCATGATATTACTCATAGTATGGATGGTATTAGAAGGTTTACTTATAATTTATAAAAGAATTATTTATTAGAAGTGAAATCAGCAGGTATTTATATCCATATTCCCTTCTGTGAAAAAAAATGCAATTACTGTGATTATTACTGTTTTGAAAATCGAACTAGTGATCTAGATATTTTTACAAAAATGTTAAAGAGGGAAATTGAACTCACTGCTAAGAAGTTTAATAAAGATTGGCTATTTGATACTATCTATTTTGGAGGTGGTTCCCCTGCACTGCTTCCCTCAAAAGAGATTGATAATATTCTAACCAATATCAAAAATCAATATAATATTGCAGAATGTTTGGAAGTTACCTTGGAGATAAATCCCAATGAAACAACACAAAGGGGGTTATCATTGATTAAAAAAGCAGGCATAAATCGCCTTTCAATTGGCTTTCAATCTTTAGAATCAAAATTACTGCATACCTTATCGAGAACTCATAAACCGAATGATTGTAATTTAATCTACAACCATGCAAGAGGTTCTGGGTTTGATAATATCAGCATTGATATGTTATATAATATTCCAGGGCAGTCAGTTAAAAACTGGCTCCAAAATCTCTCTGCAGTTACGGCTTTACATCCTGACCATATTGCAACATATCCATTAATGATTGAAGAAATGACTCCCTTCAATCACCAAATTATATCAGACAATATTTTGCCTGTTTCTGAAAAAACAGAACAAAAAATGTTCATTCAAGGCAGTCAACTCCTTAAAGAAAACGGATATATTCAGTATGAAATTGCACATTTTTCACAACGGGGAAAAGAATGTAAGCATAATCTGCATTATTGGCATTTGGAACCCTACATAGCATTTGGTCCATCTGCACACAGTTACGATGGAGAAAAGCGCTGGTGGAATATTTCATCAATTGATGCTTACATAAAATCTTTATCAAACAATGAAATACCTACCCATGGTTTTGAAACACTCAATGTAATGCAGCATTATAATGAAAAAATTATTTGTGGGTTGAGAACAAAACAAGGAATAGAATTAGATATGCTACAAGATATTGTAGATAAACGTTATTTTGAATCAATTATAAAAAAATGGGAAAATTCATTGGAAATTTCTAATAAAACCATTAAAATCAAATCTGGACATTACTATCTAGCAGATGAAATTACTTCCGATATGATGATCTAAAATTGGTACATCTTTTTATATCTCAGCAGGGTCTATAAGATGTAAATTTGAGCGTTATGACTGAAAAAATAACTGAAAAACTTAGATTAACCCAGTTTTCACCGGGTGCTGGTTGAGCCTGCAAATTGAGTCCATCGGACCTTGCGCAAGTGTTGGGCAAAATGAACATTGAACTACCTGATGGTACTATTGGTTTTGAATCATCTGAAGATTGTGCAGTCTTTCCTTTAGATGAGGACAATCTCCTCTTGCAGAGTGTTGATTTTTTTACACCCATTGTTGATGATCCTTTCATATTTGGACAAATTGCGGCTGCAAATTCTCTATCAGATATTTATGCCATGGGAGGTACACCGATACATGCCCTCAATGTTGTAGAATTTCCATCTGAAGATTTACCTCTAGAAATTTTATCTCAGATCATGGATGGAGGCTTGGATATAGCAAACAAAGCTGGAATTCCAATTTTAGGTGGACATACAGTCAAAGACCCAGTTCCCAAGTATGGATTGGTTGTAACAGGCCGCATAGCAAAAAAGAATCTGACACTCAATTCTACCGCAAAACCTGGAGATGTATTGATTTTGACAAAACCTCTGGGACTTGGCATCATTTCTACTGCTATAAAAAAGGATAATGCACCTGAATTCATTGTAAAGGAAGCTGTACAAACTATGACTTTACTGAATAAGGGGGCTGCTGAAGCAATGATTTCTATCGGTGTGCACGCTTGTACAGATATTACCGGCTATGGCCTGCTGGGACACCTTCTTGAAATGTGCCAAGGGAGCAAGGTGTCTGCCACTCTTGATTTTAATACCATTCCTCTCATTGAAGGTGTCTATGAACTTGCACAAAAAAAGTTCATCCCTGGTGGTAGCAAGCAAAACTTGGAATATGTTTCATCATATGTAAATTTCTCTAAATCCCTCTCTGAAGAACAACAATATCTATTATCGGATGCCCAAACTTCAGGGGGGCTACTAATTAGTGTAGCTAAAGAAAAGGCAAATGAACTACAGATTTTGTTGAATGAAAACAGCTGCCTTGAAAATTCAATTATTGGGAATATCTATAATCCTGCAGAATTTCCCATCTATGTAGATTGATAATTATTTAAGTACTTTTCTTCAAATATGAAGCAGATATATTTAGATAATCAAGCCACCACTCCAGTTGATCCATTAGTATTTTCTGCTATGGAACCTTGTATGAAAGATAAGTTTGGTAATGCAGCCAGCCGAAATCATCTCTATGGCTGGGAAGCAGCAGAAATGGTGGAAATTTCTAGAAAATCTGTAGCAGCAATCATTGGTGCCCAACCGAGAGAAATCATTTTTACTAGTGGAGCAACAGAAGCTAACAACCTAGCCCTTCAGGGTGTGGCAAAGTCTCACCAAGGTAAGGATAAACATATTATCACTGCATCCACAGAGCATAAAGCCATATTAGATATCTGTGATCATCTGGAGAAAGAAAGATTTGTAATTACCCGCCTCCCTGTACAGTGTGATGGTATTCTGGATTTAAATAAATTTGAAGAATCAATACAGGAAGATACCTTTCTAGTATCTATAATGCATGTAAATAATGAAATTGGAGTAATCCATTCTATAAAGGATATTGGTGCTATCTGTAAAAATAAAGGGATTATTTTTCATGTGGATGCCGCTCAGTCAATAGGCAAATTGCCAGTTAATGTGGATGAAATGGGGATTGATTTACTATCAATTTCTGCACATAAAATTTATGGTCCAAAAGGAATAGGTGCACTATATATAAGACGCAAAAACCCTCGGATTCAACTACAACCTATTATTTTTGGAGGTGGACATGAACGAGGCCTTAGATCCGGAACGCTCCCTGTCTCTAATATCGTTGGAATGGGAAAGGCATGTGACATAGCCAAAGATGTAATGATGGAAGAAAGTAGAAAGATAGGATCTCTCCGCGATCAACTGCTAAAATCTATATTAATAAATAATCCAAATATTAAAGTAAATGGAAATATGGAACAACGAATCACAGGAAACTTAAATATAAATTTCCCAGGCATGAAAAATGAAGCTATCATTGCAGCCGTGCCTGAGATCGCCATATCTAGTGGTGCCGCTTGTACCACATCCAGTATGGAACCCTCACATGTACTAATGGCAATGGGACTCAGTAAAAATGAAGCATATTCATCTTTAAGGTTTAGTATAGGACGATTTAATACAAAAAAAGATATTGAAATTGCTTCTGAATCAATGACAAGGTGCTTAGATAAACTTCAGAAAATGAGTTCTGTTTTAATATAAAGTTAATTATAGCTACTTTTCAAACCAGTAGTCAATTTTAATCATAAAGGTCTGATCCCGTATCACTTCCACCCATGGTTCATAGTTATTAAATGTTATAAAATCACCTAACTGACTAAGTTTATTGAATCGATGTCCATCTACAGCTTTATTATTTGAATATACAAAATATAGGTTAGAACCTTTCCTATAATTCCATTTCATAACTATTATTGATCTAAAATCTGTATACTTGGGATGAAATTGTAGATCAAAGTTTGGGTCTACATATGATAGTTTTAGAGCAGCTGAAGTCGTATCTGTTGTATAAACAGGCATTCTAACCCCTAAATCATTAACCCAAGGTCGCTCACCAACAATGTATGCAGTTTCATAGTAATCAGTACTATCTGGTATATATTCTGTGTAGTTACTATATTCATCTTGATTAGAATAAATTTCCAAATATCCCTGAATACTTAATTTCCGGTTTATGTTCACTGTAGAACGGAAAGCCAAGGCATCTATTGTACGATGAAGAGAAGAGAATATATGATGAAACTGATTGTCTTTGTCTTCAAAGAAAGATTCTAACCAGTGAAATTTTTTACTTAACATATAATGATTATATGAAGTAGAAAAACTTAAATAAGAATTTGGGTTATAGGTTAATTCAGCAAGCTGTGACTTTTCCGAATCATCTCTACTATTATTGGCCAAAGATAACGAAATTGATGACCAAAACTCACGATGTTTATCAGATGAAATGTTAAAATAAGAACCTGTGATTTCAGGGATAAATATGGGAGGTCCAAATTCATTTCTATCATAATCATGAATAATCTTCCGGTCATCATAATAATCCATGATTTTATATAAACTTCCCTCAGTTTTCCAGAAGTTAATAAATTGAATATCATAATTAAGTTCAATGGATGCGCCCAGATCTAAATCACTTGTATTTTCTTCCATATCTCCTTCCACAATGACCGAGGCATTTCGAATGATATTAAAAGGTCCCAAAGTCTGGAATTTAAGCCCCAATTTTGTCTGGGTATAATCATCCCGCCAGAGATAACCCAAGTCATTTATATTCAAACCCGTATCATAGTGATAGTAATCAATCCATCCACTGAAAAATCCTGGAGGATAATAGGATATGTTGCCATAGATTCCCTTTCGCTCATCTGTAGTTATGATGATCTGCCCATCAATGCTCAGTTGATTTTCAAATAAATTAGCCAGCCCATCTATTGAAAATGTATGGCTAGAATCTGAGAAACTGGAGGTACTCATAAACCCAAGAAAGGAATTTCCAAACAGAAAATCTTGTTTAACTCTGCTTATAAAATACTGTTTAGGGAATTTATATGGATAATATATTGTATCGGGATTATAGTTATTCTTCCATTTACTACTATCTGATTCGCTTACTAATGCACTGAGTAACCCATAGGACAATCCAGTTTCATTTTTCCCTGTTAATTTACCTGCCAAATTAATTTTCGTTGGAATAGTTATTTCATAAAACAATGAATCATTATTATCTACATTCATTCCTATACCTGCAGAATTATCACCAATCCTACGGGAATAAAAAATTTCAATAGGTGTTTCGAAAATATCCATATCTTTCAGAAAAAATGAACGTTTCTCTCTAAAGTATGTCTCGAATGCAGTCAGATTAATATTTGCAGGATCAGATTCTATCTGACCAAAATCAGGATTTATAGTTAACATTAATTTCGATGATGGATTAATACGATAGACAATATCTAAGCCCAAGTCATTCTTAGACTCTTGATAATAATTCAATCGATAATTCCCTGGTTCCCATATTTGTTTTAATTGTATATCATTATAAAATGTAGTACCAACCATGGTATATGGTCTGAATTCGAATTTTGCCGGTGGATATATTCCTGTTAGACCATTTAGATGTCCATATTTAGAAACAACCCCTTCTACATCAAGAGGAAATACCATCCAGGAAATCAATTCATATTTGCGCTGGATAAACCGGTTAATATTTAATCCCCATGTGAGTTCATCACCTTCATAGAATGAGAGGTTTGAAAATGGTATTTCCATTTCTAGGGTCCATCCTTGATCATTTATCTGTACTTCTGTTTGCCAAATGGCATTCCAATCACTATCATATTCTGAATCATGAAATACCATCTCATCTGACATAACACCTGACGCATTTACAGCGAAAGAAAAACCTGTCTGGTGATCATGGCGACTATCCAAATCAATACTGAACCAGTCCGCCATTTCATCAAATGCCCCATACCAATCATCCCTGGGAGCCAACTGACGGACAATCTTGGAAGGTTCTGAATCATACAAACGGGCTCCAATATATAGTGCATCTTGATCATAGGCAATAAACACTTCTGTTTGCTCCGTAGGTTCAAACATGTTATCCGGTTCTTCTTGAACAAAATCGGTAATAGGAATCAATGATAACCACAAGGGTTCATCCAGTATTCCATCAATTTTTGGGGGAACTGATACAGATTGTATAAAGTGTACTTTGTCAGATTTTTTATCAAAAAATGGTTCTTGGTCTGTCTGAGCAAAAATTCCACTTATGAAAATAATCTGCAAGATGCCTCGCAAGGTGCCTATATTAATATAGTTATTTATATTTTGAGTATTCAATTAATGATTTGGTGAGCAAGAGCTTAAAATTAACTATATCTTATTCATAAATACAAAAATGGATTTGTATTTCAAATAATTGATTTTTCCGGTTTACCTAATTCATTTGAGTTTGTAATTTTATAGCTCAATATAACAGGATTTTAGCTGTTAATTATAATAGAATTGGAGTAGTATGATGAAAATATGTGTATTGATTAAACAAGTGCCAGATAAGGATTCACCACTTGTTATTTCAGATAATAATTTATCCGTTTCTAATGATAATATTACGTGGGTATCCAATGAGAGTGATAATTATGCATTAGAGGAGGCCCTTCTTTTAAAAGAAGCTCATGGAGGTGAAGTAGTTGCCTGCACACTTGGAGGTAAGTCTTCAATACAGGTCCTTAAAGATGCCATGGCAAAGGGAGCAGACAGGAGTATATTTATCTCTGACAGTTATTTTGACACCCTTGATGTCCTGTCTATTTCAAAAATTTTTGCATCCGCTCTTCAAAATGAAAATTTTGATCTAATAATGTCAGGATTGCAATCAGATGATCACGGTAGTTCACAACTAGGGATTTTATTAGCTGAACTTATGAATATGTCCCATGCATCATTGGTAATGGGAACAAAAATTATAGATGATAAAACCATTAAGGTAAAAAGGGAGTTAGAGGGTGGTTGGTTTCAATGGACAACATTGTCCCTCCCTGCTTCTATAAGTATTCAATCAGGAATCAACATACCGCGCTATGCCACACTTAAGGGGATTATGATGGTTAAGAACAAAACAGTGGATGAACTAAACAAAGAGTCAATGCCTAGGCTAGATTTGTCAGCTCAAGTCTCATTAAAAAACATGTCTATTCCAGAGAAATCAAAAGAAACTGTATTTATTGATGGCTCACCTGATGAAATTGTAGAAAAACTCGTTAACGTTCTAAACAATGAAATTAAGATAATGAGGTAAACTATGAAATTATTTGTATTTATCCAGCATGAAGAAGGAAAAATTAACTCTGTATCACTTGAAGCACTACAGGGCGCACACGATATTGCTGAAAAATCTGGAGGAACTATTAGTGCAATTACTTTTAACTCGAAAATAGTCGAGCAATTATCAGGTTACAACTTGAATGAAATACTCGTTATTGAAAACCAGCAATTAGAAAATTATAATCCCCTAATTTATGTCAAAGCTATGGAGGATGTTTTGGCAGCTACATCTCAATATATTCTGCTATTAGGACATAGCTATGAGGCTAGGGACTGGGTACCTCGATTGAGTGCAAGATTAGATATTCCATTTATTTCTGACTGCATTGGATTTAAATATGATATGGGTTTGACTCTGGTTCGTTCTGTTTACCAAGGGAAGTTTAATGAAGAAATATCTACAGACAGTGGAGCATTTATTGTATCATTTCAATCTGGAGCATTTAAATCTGATGCTTTAAAGCCTGGTAGTGCATCGGTAAGGGATATTTCAGTTGACCTAACCAATGTACCTAATTCAATACAGCCTGGAGAAAAATTTCAGGAACTGGAATCTTCTGTTGATTTATCACAGGCAGATGTGATCGTTGCTGTAGGTAGAGGAATTGGGAAAGAAGAAAATCTTTCTATGGCTAGAGAATTAGCTACCGCTCTAAAGGCAGAACTTGCATCTTCAAGACCTGTTGTGGATTCTGGATGGCTTGAGCCTTTTCACCAGGTTGGAAGTTCAGGTCAGAATGTTTCACCAAAACTATACCTAGCCCTAGGTATTTCTGGAGCTATTCAACATGTTGTAGGTATGAATAATTCAAAAAATATTGTAGTTATCAATAAAGATGTTAATGCACCTATTTTTGAGATTGCTGACTATGGTATAGTGGGAGATATCTTTGAAATAGTGCCTAAACTAATTGCAGCAATACAGAATAGTTGATGACTGAAAAAGATCGTCAGAAATTAGAAGTTGATGTTCTGTTTGTAGGTGCTGGATCTGCCAGTTTAGCGGGAGCACTTCACCTAAAGAGAATATCTAAAAATGCAAATCTTGATATTTCGATAGCAATCATTGAAAAAGCACGCGAAATTGGAGCACACTCCCTTTCCGGGGCAATAATAGACCCCCGCTCTCTCAATGAACTAATCCCTGATTATCTTGATTTAGATGTTCCTTTTGAAGCTAAAGTTTCAGAAGAGAACATGTATTATCTAAGCTCGGAAAGAGCATTCCGTTTTCCCTATATTCCTAAATCAATGAGCCATCACGGGTGTTATGTAGCATCACTAGGGAAATTTGTACGCTGGTTGGGAAATATTTGTGAAAGTGAGGGAATCGATATTTTCTGTGGTTTTTCAGGCTCTGAATTATTATATGATAATGAAACTATTATCGGAGTTCGAACTGGAGATAGAGGAATCGATAAGAATGGAAAACCTAAACCAAACTTCGATCAAGGTGTAGATATTCATGCAAAAGTGACATTGCTTGGAGAGGGAGCAAGAGGAAGTTTAAGTAAAACCCTGATCAAACACCACGACTTGATGAAAAATAAAAACCCACAAGTTTGGGCGATTGGAGTTAAAGAATTATGGCAAATGCCGAAAGACAGCGTAAAACCGGGGTATGTTGCTCATACTATGGGCTACCCCCTGGGACATGATATCTTTGGTGGTTCATTTATATATGGTATGAAAAATGATATCTTGGATATAGGACTTGTTGTAGGGCTGGATTATCAAAACCCTCGTATAGATCCGCACCATGAATTACAGCTTCTGAAGACACACCCATGGGTTAGATCACTATTAAAGGATGGAAAAATGATCTCATATGGCGCAAAATCTCTACCAGAAGGAGGTTACTATTCTCTTCCTAAATTAATGGTAAGTGGTGCAATGCTAATTGGAGATTCAGCCGGGTTTATGAATGGTCAACGTCTTAAGGGAATACATCTTGCAATGAAATCGGGGATTGAAGCTGCAAAAACAATATTATCAGCACTTCAGAAAAATGATTTCAGCGAATCAGCACTTTCAGACTTCCAAAAAAAGGTTGATAACAGCTGGATTAAAGAAGAACTATTTAAAGTCCGTAATTTCCATCAGGCTTTTGGTATGGGACTTATTCCAGGTATGGTGAATGCAGGACTAGGACTTATTACAGGTGGTCGAGGATGGGGTATTATAAACAGATTAAATAGTAAACATGGTCATGAACATCTACGTCCATTAAATACGGACTCAGATTTTACCAAATATACAGAATTAAGTTATGATGGGAAATACCTATTTGATAAAGTAACCAATATATATCATTCTGCAACCTCACACAATGAAGATCAGGTCCCCCACTTACATATTCAGGATACAAACATCTGTATCACTAGATGTACTGAAGAGTATGGGAATCCCTGTGAAAATTTCTGCCCAGCAGATGTATACGAAATGACAGGAAAAGGGGATGCACGTCGCCTGCAAATCAATTTCTCAAATTGTGTTCATTGTAAAACCTGTGATATCATGGATCCGTATCAGATAATTGACTGGCTACCTCCTGAGGGAGGGGATGGTCCCTCATGGATAAATCTATAAATTATGCAATTAAAAAATAAACATGCTAGCATGGCAGATTATCTGCCATGATCGACTATTTTAGAGGAGTATGGGAGAGTCTTCCCCCTTGGGTTTGGTCTAAAATAATGACTGTCATAGGTCTAATTATCATCTTTATCAGCCTCAATATCTGGGCTCGATCCTCAATTCAGAAACGTAAATAAAGTGATATAGATCACTTTTTAGGTTAGTTTTGGCGGATATTGTTTTTTTTCCTTGATATAGATCACAATCTCGTCTTAATTTCATGGGTCATCGGTTACTTCTTTTACTCGATAAATGAAAATTTTGTAAAAGTATAACCAAAAAGTGAAATAAACTCGTACAACTCAATTAGGGAGGAGTGAATAATGAAACGATTAATAATTTTAATGTGTGCTGTGTCAGCTATTACAGTGGCTCAGGATGCTGCGGGACAATATAAGTTGACTGGAGTAGATGTGCTGTATACTTATGTAGCCCGTGGTGACTATATATTAACGGTAACAGATGCTTATGGTTTTGGTATTACTCAGGCCGTTTCTTTAATACCAGGCGGTGCACCATTTGCTAGTCAGGGTATGCAGTTGTCAGATGCAGCTTTAGCAGCTATTGGGATTAACCTTAATGTAACTTTAAATGAAGATGGTTCCGGTGCAATTACTGAAGGTAGTTACTACCCAGATGTCAATACAATAGTGAATGCAGATGGATCTTGCACGACTCTGCAGCAGGTGCTTCCTGTTTCAGATGAATTTACCTATTCATCCATGGGGAATATGATGGAAGCTGTAGGCATGGTTCATCCTGGTGTTAATGTTATTGGACTTCCTGCAGATGCAATGGGTCCAGGTACAGGTTCAATATCACCTTTTGCAGGACAGCAAATGGGCGGACTAGAACTTCAATATTCAGGAACCTTTGAAGACTTTCCAATGTTTCCAGAACATCCTACACTATGTAGCCCAGATGGAGCTTGTTTTCCATTTACAGTTGGCGACATCGATGGATCTGGGACTCTAGAGATTTATCCGGATGTTAACTTGCTTGGCATACCTGAATATATACCAGGCGGGTATCCACTTACAGGATTAACTGCTGGATATTTTCTGAAAGAAGGCTTAAATACTGACGAGATAAGTTCTGTATTCCCAGGTAACACAGATCCTTCCTTCCATCTGGAGTGGCATGGTATTGATGGTGCTGGCTCTGGTCTTGGATGGGGTGATGATGAAGAACTTGATGAAGATGAAGATGGGACATGGTTTGATCGTCTACTTGGTGTCCCCGGGATTACTGCAACCTATATGAATCCTGCATGTGGATTTAATCAGCCTGTTTATGGTGATGTTTCTGGAGTATTCCCTCCAGAATGTGTTGACTATGTAGGTTCAGCTGCTTCTGGAGTCTTAATGGATCCATCTGGATCCCTAGCTACATGGGGTAACTTTCTAACAGGTAATGCAGCTCAGTTCTCAGGTACTCTCGCAGCTTGTGAGGGTGCACAAGGTCTATGGAATATGCTTTATGGTGGATGTATAGCACAAGGTGCTGACGCTGCAACTTGTAGTGGTGCTGCTGATGCTGGTGCTGCTGCTTATACAGCTGATGGAAGTAATGGCTGTATGAATTATTGTGGTGCTAATTATGGTGCTGATGATAGTGATCATGATTTTAATGGTGTTGATGGTCGACTTACCATGAATTTTGATATTCCATGTGTGCCTATTATTGAAGCACGTGAAGTTGTTGCTGAATTTATTGAAGTAGGTGGAAGTTGTGGCAGTGGCGATGTAAATGCTGATGGTGCCTGGAATGTAATGGATGTTGTTGCTCTTGTTGGATGTGTACTTAGTAATAGTTGTGATGATTGTTCTGGTGATGTAAATAATGATGGTGCTTATAATGTGATGGACGTTGTTGCATTGGTAAATTGTGTACTTAATAATTCATGCGGTGGTGCTAGAATAGATAGAGCCACATCTGCTGAGTTTAATGTGATTGAAAACGAAGTAACCATGACTGCTGACGGTTTAGTTGGCGGTATACAGATGACACTTTCACATGGTAATGATTTTGAACTCAAGCTTACAGATGGTGGACAGTATTCAAACTACTTAACTGAAGGCAATTCAACCACACTGATTATTGTTAATCCAACAAGTAATAATCTGTTTACAGCCAATGGTGGTTTTACCATTGAACATGTTATTGTATCTGACTTTGAAGGTACAAACAAGTTGAGCGCATCAGTAAATATGATGAAAAATTACAGCATCAGTGCTGCATATCCAAATCCATTCAATCCAACAACACAAATGTCTCTTACATTGAACACTGCGGCAGATGTATCTGTTAAAGTATTCAACATGAATGGACAGTTGGTTGATGTAATTGCAAATGGTCAAATGTCAAGCGGTTCTTACAGCTTTACATGGGATGGTACTAGTGCTTCCAGTGGTGTTTATTTTATACAGACTGAAGTTGGTTCAGAAATAAGTAACCAAAAAATCATGCTTGTAAAATAATCTCACTAATATAGTTGAGTTTTATAAAAAACCCGCACTTTTTCAGTGCGGGTTTTTTTGTTTTATTTTCCTTTAGTAAGCCTTTAGATTTGTTGATAAATTATTTACACCTTTTTTTTATATACAATACATTTGAATACAAAAATTATTTTCTATCTCTCCATTCTAGCATTTTGCGGACTTGTTCATGCTGCTGGAAGTACAATAAAGGGTAATATAAAAGATTTTCAATCGGGAGAATCCCTTATGGGTGCCAATATCATTCTAGATGGTACCATTTTGGGTGCTGCATCAGATGAAAGCGGCTATTATCTTATTGAAAATGTTTCCATTGGCAGTTATACCTTGAGAGTCATGTTTATAGGCTATGAAACACTTGAAAAAGAAATCCGTGTTGAAGCAAATCAAGAGTATATTATTGATCTTTTATTAGTACCCTCATCCATCGAGCTTCAAGAGACAAAAGTAACCGGAGAAAAACGAAAAGAAAAAGTAACTGGCGCACCGGCTTCTATGCAAATTATTTCTTCCCGTGATATTAAGGGTAAAACCACTACAAATATGGGAGCTTATCTGAAAGGACTCAAAGGCATTGATTTTACTTCTAGTGGTATTAATAATTACAGCATATCCGTTCGCGGATTTAACAGCAGTTTTAATACTCGCCTCTTGACCCTATCAGATGGAAGGGTAGCCAATATACCAGCGCTCCGTGTTATTAACTATAGTACCATACCTCAGTCAATGGACGATGTAGATAAAATTGAAGTCGTTCTGGGACCGGCTACAGCTCTATATGGAGCAAATGCTCATAGTGGAGTTGTAAACATTATCTCCAAGCCCCCATCTCAATCTGAAGGATTTAGTATGAGCCTTTCAGGCTCCAATGATGAAAGACAGCTTAGAAAAATAAATGGCCGTTTTGCAAGAAAGCTGTCTAACACTCTTAGTATCAAGCTTTCCGGTTTATACCTGCATGCATATGACTGGCCTTTTATATCAGAAGTGGAATATAAGTCCCATTTATACCCCTGGGCACTTGCTCCCTACCGGACGCGGGATGGAAAAGATAATAATCCTGGCAAGGATAATCTTTTAATATGGGAAGTAAATAACAATGGTAAATCCGTTCGCATTGGCAATGGTGAGCCAGATCATGGATGCTCTAATATTAATTTTTTAAATCAAGAGTCATGTACCAATGGTGGCTACACTTGGGCAGATTGGGATGATGATGGTGTCGCTGGTGAGGACTGGTATAATGGCTACGATGATGATGGTGACGGCCTTATAGATGAAGACTATTTTGTAGCAGATGGTATAGATAATGATAATGATGGTATAATAGATGAAGAGATTGATTTATCTATAGATAGTGTCCATGATGGAGTAGATAATGATAATAATGGAATAGTTGATGATGATGGTGAACAGATTTGGGGAAGGAATATTGAAAATAATATCCTAATTGCATGGGGTAGAAGAGATTCATTGGTTAATGGAGAAATAAATCCATATTATAAACCCAATCTCCCATGGGAGAATAATGGGATGGACCTTCGTGGCAATCACCGTTTCAATGAAGAAAAAATAAAATTAGAATTTGATATTTTCAACTATGACTTTGGTTTAGATGGTATTCCAGGAGACCCTTTTATTGATAATCAAGGAGACGGAATATTGCAAATAGGCGAATGTTTGGGTTCTATTGGTGGGTCTTTTGTTCCATATTCAATTTGTGATAGGGGATTAGATGGAATTATCAATACAAATGATGAAGGGGAACAAGATGGTATTTGGCAGCCGGGAGATGGATGGCAAGATAATGATAATGATGGTATAATAGATGAGGTCTGTTTGTTTGGTGATATCTGTGATACGTATGAATACCAATATATACCAGTAGATGAAAATGATTACAATGATGTTTGGCCCCTTCCAAATGGAATTTATGATGAGGGAATTGATCAAATAGAAGGCGACTTCGGACAGGATGGTATAGAAAATACGGGTGACCCTGGTGAAGATGGCAATCTCATTGCATGGGACACAGGTGAAAATGATGGTATTTTTGATACAGGAGACGGACTATATGCTTTTATCGGGGAACCTTTTGAAGATAATAATGCAAATGGCATAAAAGATCCTGAAGAGGAATATACAGATATAAATAATGATGGACTATATAATGCCCCTGACCTCATTGATAATTTTCAATTAGTATTAGATAATAATGGGGATGGCCTCAGTGATTACCCTGACTTTGAAATTGATAATCGCAAAATGGAACTCCGAATAGATTATGATCCAAATCCCGATTTTAATATGACATTGCAGACTGGATATTCCTGGACAAAAACACAGCAGGTTACAGGAACTGGTCGATATATTGCTGATGGTTTTGAATATAAATTTTACCAGCTCAGGAGCCGTTATAAAAACTGGTTTTCACAGTTTTATATGAACGATAGTTTCTCTGGTAATACCCGTGGGTATAATTTGGGAAATAGGATTATAGATAAATCAAGAAATTATGCTGCACAATTGCAGAATAATTTTGATATAAAATCTTTAAATACAAGTTTTGTATGGGGACTAGATTTTTTTAAAACAAATCCAAAAACTTTTGGAACAATCTTGAGTGATGGACCTAATGGTTACGATAATGATGGAGATGATGTTTATATAAAGTTTGATGGAATTGATAATGATGGAGATGGACTTATAGATGATACAATATGTCCAGATGGAGGTGAAGAAGGTGTCAGATTTGGAAAATATTGGAAATGTACTGAAGGAATTGATGAACCGGATGAATTTACTGATCCAACCTCTAATGAATATGGCACTTACTATCAATCAACAACCGAGCTCTTTGGTACAAGTAGATTTGAGTTTATCACAGCTGCTAGATTTGATTATCACGATTTACTAGATGAAGGAGTATTATTTGCCCCTAAACTTGGGTTTATCTATAAACCGAACGATAAATCATCTTTTCGTCTAACTTATGGTAAAGCACATAACACCCCTAATTCCATCACTTTATTTACGGATCTTTTTATTACCAAGTTAGGCTTATTACATGTATACCTCAGAGGCAATAAAGATGGAACCCCTTATTGCCGTGTAGGTATGTCTTGTTTTGGAAGTGAGGTTTATTCCGTTGTAGAGCCAGGATTCTATTCAGAATTCTATACTGAAGATAGTATTTTCTATACAATGGGTACTCATGGTAATTCAACTTATTTTGAAGACTATAATGAAAGAGTAAATGGTGCGCCATATTTCTTTAAAACCAATGTTGCTGGTTCTTTACTATCTGGAGATATGACACCGCTTGATACTTCACTTTATGTCATTTTTGTTCCTGAACTGAATGGTGACGGCGTTCTTTATACACCCACTGAGTCAATTAATTTACCTGATGTCGATCCAATAAAAACTGAAAAAATTCAGACATTAGAGTTTGGATATAAGGGCTTTTTGGGTAAAAGAACACACTTTACATTGGATTATTACTTGAGTTTCTATGAAGATTTCTTCAGTCCGCCAACTATTATTACCCCTTTGGTTGTCAATCGACTATTTGATGATAAAGGAAATGATATTACAACAGTACATAATTTTGGTGCAACTGCTGGACTAATGCCCATTAATGATATTGGTACACATCCTCCATATGGAACAGCTTGGAATGGTTTAGATGATGATGGGGACTGGGCAGAATGGGCAGATGAATTTGGATGGTGGGATGATAAAAATGGTGATTGTCCTGATGGGGCAGACACTGATAATCCATGCTGGGCTGATCCTGGTGAATGGGGAGGAGTTCTCTTTGAAGGTGTCAGCGGTGAATGGGGAGGAAATTTATATGATGGTGATTCAGATACAGACAATATTTTTCACCCTTATGAAGTCTTGTATGAACAGGATGGATATCCTGCTTGGAATGAAACCTTTGAGAATGAATTAAAGGGACAATGGCTTGCTGTTGGAGTAGATGAACTTCATTCAGCAACAAATTTAAGTGAGTTTGAATTAGTTCACACGGGACTCATTGATAGTAATGGTGATCCACTTATTTCAGCTCATGGAAATGCAAGCGATATCACTGATATTGTTTTAAGCCCTATGAATTATGGTGAAGTGTGGATGCAGGGATTTGATATTGGCTTTACACATTTTTTATCTGAAAAATTAATATTAGATGGTAATGTTGCATGGTATGGTACCACTGAATTCTATAATGAACTTACAAAGAAAAATGACCCCATAAATGCCCCAGAATGGAAATGGAATGCCAGTATTAAGGGAACTTCATCTCTAGGTGATTTCATAGTAAATTTTCGTCACGTTGACCGGTTTAATTGGAGTGACGGCATATGGTCTGGCCATATAGGACCTTATAATATAATAGATTTATTCTACACCTACCATATTACAACAAACCTAGATTTTAACATTTCAGCCTTAAATCTCAATAATGACCGCCATAAGGAACTGATTGGTGGAGCAATAATGGGTAGACAAATTGTCCTTCGAATGACATCAACTTTCTGATAGAACAGATATTACATTGTTAGATTCCCTTTTATCCTTAGATAGAGCTTGTTTTATTTTTATTAATACTGGCCTCTCCAATCCTATTTTTGATTACATAATGCCAATATTTGACAACACCTCATATTTTATTCCAATAATGCTATTGCCATATATATTTGCATTGATTTTTGATAAAAATAACCGATGGATATTAGCAGTCTTAATTCCCATCGTGATTATTATAGTTGATCAATCAGGATTATTACTGAAGAAAACTATACTGCGTCCCCGTCCCTGGTCTGGTATGGATACTGATTTAGTAATACACCTAGTTTCTGAGAAGGGACAAAACTATTCTTTTCCTTCCAATCATGCAGCTAACATCTCCGGGTTAGCTATAATTTTTTCTGCTGTCTACAGACAATATAAATATATTTTCTGGAGTATTGCAGGAATAGTTATATTCTCAAGGGTCTATATTGGAGTACATTACCCATCGGATGTTATCTTCGGATGCATAATTGGAATAGTTTATGGGATATTACTGATGAAAGGCTGGAAATATTTTGATAATAAACAATTGTAATAGCAGTCAAATAATATATCTGAAAAAAATAACAGCTATTAATCAGTTCGGAAGTACATCATCAGGAAGTTTAAAATCAGGAGAAGGTTTTTGTCCCTTAGTAACTTTTATTTCTCCAAACTTGTTCTCATATTTTTTTATATTATCCTGCAGGGCCATCATTAATGTTTTGGCATGCATTGGTGCCATTATAATGCGGGATTTAACTTTAGATTTTGTCATACCTGGGAGAACCCTAATATAATCCATGACAAATTCAGCTGGTGAATGAGTAACAATAGCTAAATTTACGTATTCACCCTGTCCAACATTATCATCCAATTCTATTTTTATCTGATGTTGTTTTTTATTTTGTTTTTCCATAAAATACTCCTGATTATCACTTACTCTGATTTTTTTCATTATTTTCAGTGTCATTTCTACGATTGAATTCCTGCCAATCTTCTTCGATCCCTTCCCAGTTTCGAAATTCCTCTTCATCAGTAGTTACTTCTTTAAGGTCAGGTGTTTCTTCTATATAATCGATGTTACTTGCTTTGTCTTCATAATCATCTGGATTGGTTTCATCCTGCTGTTCTTTTTCTTCTACAGTCTTTTTAATTTCATCACCATATAGTGTTTGATCAAAAAAATCTATATTGGTTACCAAACCATTCATCATGAGAAATTCCAGGAATGCAAGGAACTTTTTCTGTTTCAAGTTTGTACTGCAATGGGGGCAGATCATCTTTTCTTCCAGCATGATCTCATCTAATTGATTTGAGCAAGCTGGGCATATTAAACCTTCAAATGACATTTTTTTCTCCATAATTCAAGGGAGGAAATATATTTTTACTTCCGATACTTCACAAGATATTTAAGCAAATTTTTAAAAATTATTGTTATATAGTTGAATTAGGAATTCTTTTTCCTGATTACTCATCTTGATATTTCTTCTTTTTTTCATTCTATCAACTACCAATAAAAAATTTTCCAAATCAGTCCTATCCTCTCTTCCCCATTGAAATGAGGGAATATATTTACTTTGGAATCCTTCACCAAATATATTAGCTCCCAATCCTATAATAGTTCCTGTATTCAGCATTGTTGATATACCTGTTCTTGAATAGTCACCCATTATCGTACCCAGAAATTGTTTATCAGTTTCAATAATATTTTCACCTATTTTTAGACGAATATTACTATAATTGTTCTTCAGATCACTATTATTTGTATTTGCTCCTAAATTAACCCACTCTCCAATATAACTATGTCCAAGGAATCCATCATGCTGCTTATTGCTATATCCCTGGAAGATTACATCTTCAACTTCACCACCAATCTTGCACATTGGGCCAAGTGTTACATTCCCTCTCAACTTTGAACCAGGGTTGATAATACAATGCGGACCAATATATATAGGACCCTGAACAAGTGAACCTATATCAAGTAAGGAATAATCTTCAATGATTATTGAACCTGAGCGAGCATCCAAAACAGATCCTGCCCTAACTTCAACATTTTCACCTAGGAATATTTTATCTCCATTATCAATCGCTACTGAAGGGTGTACATTTCCACGATTATAATCAATAAAATATTCTGTATCTGAATTTATTATATCTGATTGAAAGAATATTCCATCC
>Ga0187827_10000698_pt1 | contig 51794 bp, 50 predicted proteins | sample ETNtaG_39_FD_167969 | JGI IMG/M metagenome (GOLD analysis project Ga0187827, IMG submission 167969) | Marine microbial and viral communities from oxygen minimum zone, Eastern Pacific Ocean - ETNP2014_SV_150_PacBio MetaG (Illumina Assembly) | ecosystem: Environmental > Aquatic > Marine > Hypoxic...
GGGTGCCCGGAGGCACGTTGGGGTCCACCACGGGCGAAAATCCGGCAGTTGGACCAACCTTGCGGCGGCGAATCCGGCCGGGCTGCCGGTTTGACCCCTATCTCTCAACCCTGGGAGGCCCGATTACGGAAGCTGAGATGCGGTGCGCCGGAATGCCGGCCGTGGCGTTACACCGTCACGGCTGCCCGGTCCGCTCAACAGGGAACATCGCCCGGTGGCCGGACCGGGTTTGTTAGGGCGTTCTTTTGGCAATCACCAACGAGAAAATAGCCCAACTCTTCGAGGAACTGGGCGCCCTTCACGAAATGAACGGGGACAGTGTGTTCCAGATCCGCGCCTACCAGCGGGCCGCCCGGACCATCGGCCACCTCTCTTTCCCCTTGGCTCAAGCGGTGGAGGATGGCGCCGACCTGAAGAAGATACCGGGTATCGGCCGGGCCATCAGCGACAAGATACTTGAGCTGCTTCAGACGGGCCGCGTCTCCACCTACGACAGGCTGGTGGAGGAGTTGCCCGACGGCGTCATGACCCTGATGAACATCCCCGGCATCGGCCCCAAGACCGCCATGCTCATCGCGCAAGAGTTGGGAGTCGGCACCCTCGAGGGTGTGGAGCAGGCCGCCCAGGACGGAAGGATTGCCGCCCTTCCCCGGATGGGGCAGAAGGCTACGGAGAACATTCTTCACCACGTTCAGTCCCTGCGCACCAAGGACCAGCGGACCCCCATCGGGCAGGCGCTGCCCCTGGCCGAGGAGATTATCGGCAAGCTGCGGCAGAAGTGCCCCGACATCACTCACCTGTTCCCCGCTGGGAGCCTGCGCCGCTGGGAGGAGACCATCGGAGACATCGACCTAGTTGGCGTATCCTCCCGGCCGGGCGACGCGGCCGACGCCCTGGTCTCCCTGGAGATGGTTCAGGAGGTTGTGGCCCACGGTCCCAAGAAGACCAGCGTGGTGGTGGAACCCGGAATCCAGGTGGACCTGCGTCTGGGTGACGAGAATTCCTTCGGCGCGATGCTCCAGTATTTCACCGGCAGCCAGCAGCACAACATCCGCCTGCGAGACTACGCCAAGCGCCAAGGCCTATCGCTGAACGAGTACGGCATCACCGACCTGGCCACCGGGGTAACGGAAGTATTCCCCAATGAAGCCGCTTTCTACGCCCGGCTCGGCCTGCCCTCCATCCCTCCGGAGCTGCGGGCGGGGATGTGGGAGATGGAAGCCGCCCTGGAGCGCCGGCTGCCCAGTCTGGTGGAGGAGACCCACCTGCGGGGAGACCTGCACCTGCACAGCGATTGGAGCGACGGCCGCGACCCCATAGAAACGATGGTCGCCTCCGCCGCCGCCCTGGGCTACGAGTACATGGCCTTGACCGACCACTCATCGGGCCGGGGCATCGCCAACGGCCTGTCCGACGAACGGCTGCACCGGCAGATTGCACTGCTGCGGTCCCTTCAGGGTGAATACTCAATGACGATCCTCTGCGGCTCGGAGGTGGATATCCGGGCCGACGGTACGCTGGACTACCCCGACGAACTGCTGGAACAACTGGACGTGGTGGTCGCCTCGGTCCACTCGGCGATGGGGCAAGACAGTGAGACCATGACCCGGCGGATCATCAGGGCCATGGAACACCCCTCGGTCACCATCATCGGCCACCTGTCCACCCGGTTGCTGGGGCGCCGGAAGCCCGTGGAGTTCGACCTGGAGGCGATCCTGCGGGCGGCCCGGGAGACGGGCACGGTATTGGAGATCAACGCCTCGCCGGAACGCCTGGACCTGAAAGACACCCACGCCTACCGGGCCCGGGAGCTGGCGGTGCCCTTGGTGATCGACACGGACTCTCACCAATTTGCTCACCTGAACCGGAGGCGCTTCGGAGTGGCCGTGGCCCGCCGGGCTTGGTGTGAGCCGCGGCACATCCTGAACACCATGCCCCTGGACCAGTTCCTTAACTTTATCCGAACCCCGAAGCCGGCGCGGACCAAGGTGTTCGACGCCCGGCTGGCCGAAGCCGGTTAGATCGTGGAACAGGTCACGCATCAGCCCTTCGACAGTGCTCCCGGCCCGGCGACCGGCCTGACGGAACAGGTCCCCGAAGCGGTGCTCCACCTGAGATCCGCGGTCCGGTCCGAGACGCCATGGCCCCAGGCAATATTGGAGGCCGCCGCGCTCTGGACCCTTCCGCAAGAAGTGCACCAAGGGCGCTCCTACCAATACCTGATTCAAGGCGAAGCGTTCGATTGGCTGGTGCTTGCGGAGCGGCTCTGCGCCGAACTGTCCGGCTATATTACCAACGAAGAGAAGGAGCGCCTGCTTTTTCGAGGAATATTTCCGGATGGAACAAAACCGGAAGCGCTCCAAGACCTGCTGGGGGTCAACAAGTACCGGGCCTACCTGAACTACTGGTACGGCGTGGTAGTCGAGGAAGCGTTGCAGCTATCGGTGGAGGAGGGTGTGCGAAAGAGGCACCTGGCCCTCTGCTATGCCGACAGCGAAGACTTGGAGGAACAGGCCTTCGTCCACATCTACGGCGCGCCACGGGCCGAGTTGCTGGAAGAATTTCGGGAATGGGCCCATGTCGCCCGGCGGCGGACTCTTTCCCTCGCCGACATGAAAGGGTTCACCTACTGGCTTCACAAGCTCCGCCTCAAGATGTGGGACCCGGCCCGGGTCGCCAGCGACACCAAGAGAGGCATCCGGCAGCTGCGCCTGCTCGAGCAGATCGCCGGGGCCGGCCAGGAGGGCCAACAGGGCATCGGCCCAACTCCCCAGGGAGTCACGAGCCGGCGAAGCCCTTCCCGGACCTCCTAGCGCCTCCACATCCATCGGCAGGCCTCTCGCCATCGGTCGTACCCCGGTTCGATCGGGCCATGGGGCAACCTCCCAGAGTGGGTCGTCCCCGATGGGATAGAATCCCCCAGTCGATGGCGTGAAAAGCGGCCCGGGTGAAGAAAGTGACCGGCCCGTCCGGTGAAAAGCACCCAAGTGCCGGCAACCTTTGGCCTCCTCACTCTTGGACGCCCACGCCGTTCGATGTTATATTTGCTGGCAACCGATAGCTGAAAGACGCCCGGTGCCGGCCTCGAAACTCACCCACTTTGAGAAGGAGAGTCCCAGAAGGGGACCTTACCATGACCAGCGACCCTTCCGCACGGATTCCCAGCGCCTATGACGCCGCAAGTGTCGAGCAGCGCGTGTATAAGAACTGGCTGGACCAGGGCTACTTCACCGCCCCCATAGACCAGAGCCGGCCGCCTTTCACCATAATCATGCCTCCGCCCAATGTCACCGGCGAGCTGCACCTGGGGCACGCCCTGACCACCGCCCTGGAGGATTCTCTGAGCCGCTGGCACCGGATGCTCGGGGATCCCACGCTGTGGCTGCCCGGCAAGGACCACGCCGGGATCGCCACCCAATGGGTGGTGGAGAAACTGCTGGCCTCCGAGGGCACCAGCCGCCACGAGCTTGGCCGGGAAAAGTTCGTGGAGAAGGTATGGGAATGGGTCGAAAAATACGGCAATACCATCGACGAGCAGCACAAGCGGCTCGGCGCTTCTTGCGACTGGTCCCGCCTCCGGTTCACCTTGGACCCCGGTCCCGGCAAGGCGGTCCGAACCACATTTGTGAACCTCTACAACAAGGGGCTGATCTACCGCCACGAGCGGATCGTAAACTGGTGCCCCCGATGCGCCACCGCTCTGTCTGACCTGGAAGTGGACTACCAGGAGCAGGACGGCACCCTCTACTACATCCGCTATCCGATAGAAACCCTCGCCCCCGGCCCCTCTCCCTCAGGGAGAGGGGTGGCCGAAGGCCGGGGTGAGGGCGCCCACATCACGGTGGCCACGACCCGCCCGGAGACATTGCTGGGCGACACCGGAGTCGCCGTCCACCCGGACGACCCCCGCTACCGGTACCTGGTGGGCCGCCGAGCCGTCCTGCCCATCATGGGACGCAGCATCCCGGTTGTCGGCGACTCCGCCATCACGCCTGAGTTCGGTACCGGCGCTCTGAAGGTCACCCCCGGCCACGACCCGGCGGACTTCGAGATCGGCGAGCGCCACCACTTGGAAATCATTTCCGTCATCGGCCTGGACGGTAACATGTCCGACGCCGCCGGGAAGTACGCCGGGACCGAGCGCTTCCAGGCACGGCAGGAGGTTGTCGCCGAACTCGAAACCCTGGGGCTCTTGGAAAGGGTCGAGGACTACCGCCACTCGGTGGGCCACTGCCAGCGGTGCACCGCGGTGATCGAGCCCCTGGTAAGCCTCCAGTGGTTCGTCCACGTGGGCCGCCACGACCAGCCGGACAGCATCGCCGGCCGGGCCCACGCCGCGGTGGCCGGCGGCGACATCCATATCGTGCCCGAGCGGTTCACCCGGGTCTACCTGAACTGGATGGAGAATATCCGCGACTGGTGCATCAGCCGCCAGCTCTGGTGGGGCCACCGGATTCCAGTCTGGTACTGCGACGACTGCGGCCACCTAACCGTATCGGTGAATGACGCCACGAGTTGCGCCAAGTGCCGGTCCTCCAAGCTCCAGCAAGACCCAGACGTGCTCGACACCTGGTTCAGCTCCGGACTCTGGACCCATTCCACCCTGGGCTGGCCGGAGGACACCGAGGACCTGCGGTATTTCTACCCCGGCTCGGTGATGGAAACCGGCTACGACATCCTCTTCTTCTGGGTCGCCCGCATGATCATGCTGGGCATCGAAAACAACGGCCGGCCGCCCTTCCACACCATATTTCTCCATGGCCTGATCCGAGACGCCCACGGCGCCAAGATGAGCAAGACCAAGGGCAATACCGTGGACCCCCTGGAGCTTGTGGACCGTTACGGGACCGACGCCCTCCGCTTCGCCCTGACCACCGGCACCGCGCCCGGCAACGACCTGCGCTTCACCGAGGGCCGGATGGAGTCGGCTCGCAACTTCGCCAACAAGGTCTGGAACGCCGCCCGTTTCGTCATAACCAGTCTTGAAGATAAGCACGGTCTCGACGGTTGGCACAACCTGCCGGCGCTCCAGCACCGGGAAGACCGGTGGATCATCTCCCGCCTGGACCGGCTCATCGCCGAGGTCAACCAGTCCCTGGCGAGCTTCGAGATTGGGGAGGCCCAGCAGAAGCTCTACGATTTCATCTGGAGCGATTTCTGCGACTGGTACATCGAGATGGCCAAGATACGGCTTCGGTCGGGCGACGATCCTTCCCCGTTGCCGGTGCTGGCCCACGTTCTGGAGCGCACCCTCCGCGTGCTGCACCCCTTCATGCCCTTCATCACCGAGGAGATCTGGCAGAACCTGCTGGCCCGGCTGCCCCGGGAGGGCGATCAAGCCGAGTCGATCATGATCTCGCCCTACCCACTGGCCGGCGGCTCCCGTCTGGACCCTCAAGCAGAGAGCGATATCTCCCTCGTCATGCAGGCCATCAGGGCGGTTCGCAACGCCCGCGCCCAACTGCGTATCCCCGTCGGCCAACGCCTGGAAGCCTTGGTGGAGACCAACGGCCTTCAGAGCGCCATCGAAGGTGAGGCGGATGTCATCCGGGCCCTCTCCCGGATCGAGCCGCTCCGAATTCTCTCCGGCGATTCCGCCCCGTCCGACTCCGCCCGAGGCATCACCCTGGTGGTGAATCCCCTGGTGATCCGGCTCCCGCTGGAAGGAGTGGTGGACCTGGCAGCCGAGGCCCAGAGGCTCCGCGAGGAGCGGGACGACTGCCAGAAGAACCTGAACCGGGTCTCCACCCTGGTATCCAACCCCAACTTCCGGGCGAAGGCCCGCCCCGGCGTCGTGGAGAACGAAGAGGCACGGTTGAAAGATCTCGAAGAGCGGCGGCAGCGCTTGGACGAGATTCTGGAACAGCTCGGAGAGTAGCGGGTAATACCCCACCATGACGGCCAAGCTCGGCATAATCGGCTTCCCGATAAGACACTCAATATCCCCCGTTTTTCAGCAGGCGGCACTGGACCACCTACACATCGACGCCACCTATCAGGCCTGGGAAGTGGCCCCCGGCGACGTGGCGGAGTTTGTCCAACGGCTTCGAGACCCTGAGACGCTGGGCATCAACGTCACCGTGCCCCACAAAGAGGCGGTGATCCCTTACCTGGACGAGTTCGACGACTCGGCCACCGCCGCTGGCGCGGTCAACACCATCGTCAACCGGGGCGGGCGGCTCAGCGGGCACAATACTGACGGGACGGGCTTTCTGCGGGCGTTGCGCGACGCCGGCAGCTTCGACCCTCGAGGCCGCCAGGTGCTGCTCCTGGGCGCCGGCGGCGCGGCTCGCGGCGTATCCCTTTCCCTCATACTGGAGGGCGTAGGCCATCTGACCATCGCCAACCGCACCTTGAGCCGGGCGGAGGCTCTGCTCAAGGTGGCCGGCGTCCACGGAGTCAGCGCCCAGGCCATCCCACTGGAAGGGGCTGCCCTCGCCGCGGCGGCGGCTTCCGCCGATCTCATCGTCAACTGCACCACCATCGGCATGTCCCACGGCCCCGGCGAAACGGGCGCCCTGCTGTCCCGGGAGCAAATACCTTCAACCGCCCTGGTCAACGACCTGGTGTATAATCCCCTGGAAACCCCTTTGCTCCGGGAGGCCTCCCAGGCCGGGGCCCGCACCTTGGGCGGGATCCACATGCTGGTGTACCAGGGCGCGGCCTCCTTCCAGATGTGGACCGGGCAAGACGCGCCGGTGGAGGTGATGCTCGAGGCAGCCACCCGGGCCATGAGAGAACGGGCCTAGGGGCCTGGTCCGGCGCGATGCTTCCACCTGTGAGCCACGGAGGCACAGAGGGACGGAGAGAACGCAATCAATGTGCTTTGGCTGGTCAGGGGCCGCTCGCAAGCGCCACCCCGGATTCTCGCCAAAGGCGCTAATGGTATCACATGACCAGTCCTCCGTGACTCTGTGTCTCAGTGGCAAAACATTTGAGACACTGAGAAACCGCGGCGCAGAGACAGAGCGCGCGCGCAATCGGTTGGTTGGGAGTAAATAGGCGCCACCCCGGATTCCCGCCGGCGGCGCCAATAGAATAATATAACAAGAACTCTGTGTCTCCGTGCCTCTGTGGCAAATCGTTCGAGACCCAGAGACGCGAAGGCACGGAGAAGACGCAACATGGTCCGGTACTTCACGGCGGGCGAGTCCCACGGCCAGGGGCTGGTCATCATCATCGAAGGGGTCCCGGCGGGCCTGCCCATCAGCGAAGAGTATATAGCCACGCACCTGGCCCGGCGTCAGCGCGGCTACGGCCGGGGCGGCCGGATGCTCATCGAGAAGGACCGGGCCCATATTATGTCCGGTGTCCGGCACGGTTACACTTTGGGCAGCCCCATCGGCATGACCCTGGAGAACAAGGACTGGGCCAACTGGCAGACGGCAATGGCCGTCGAGCCCGTCGACAATCCGGAGGCCGATCCCCGGGGAAAGCGAGTGACCCGTCTGCGGCCCGGTCACGCCGACCTGCCGGGGGTCATAAAATACGGGTTCGAGGACGTGCGCAACGTTCTGGAACGTGCCAGCGCCCGGGAGACTGCCGCCCGGGTGGCCGCGGGCGCCGTGGCGATGCGTTTCCTGGAGGAATTCGGCATCAAGTTGCACAGCCACGTCATCTCCATTGGAGGAGTCTGGGCGAATCCCTCGCCGTCCATCGACTGGGACGCGGTGGAGGAATCTCCGGTGCGCTGCGCCGACCCGGAAGCGGCCGCCAAGATGATGGCCGAGATCGACGCCGCCCAGGAAGCGGGTGACACCGTGGGCGGAACGGTGGAGGTTATCGCCGAGGGCGTGCCCATCGGCCTGGGTTCCCACGTCCACTGGGACCGGAAGATCGACGGCCTCGTGGCCCAGGCATTGATGTCCATCAACGCCGTCAAGGCCGTGTCCATCGGCCCGGGGTGGGACACCGCCAGCTTCCGCGGCTCCCAGGTGCACGATGTCATCGAACCTGTCACCGACCCCACTCGACCCTGGCAGCGCAAGACCAACCGGCTGGGCGGATCCGAAGGAGGCATGACCAACGGAATGCCCCTGGTGGCCCGTTTCGCCATCAAACCCATCGCCTCCCTGGTTAACCCCCTGCCCTCGGTGGACCTGGACACCGGCGAACTGGTGCAGGCCCACTTCGAGCGTTCCGACGTTTGCCAGGCGCCCCCGGCCGGGGTGATCGGTGAGGCGGTGGTGGCCCTCGTGCTGATCGACGCCTTCATGGAGAAGTTTGGCGGCGACTCCATCGGTGAGACACGCCGCAACCTGGAAGGCTACCTAAAGACCGTCGGGCCCCGTAAGACCCACCGGTAAGACGCGGCGCCGTCGCTTTGAGAACCGTGGCTCTACCCGAAGAGCGAGCAATCTCCCTCACCCACCCTTCCATCGGTCTCCCCGCTTCTTTATGGGTGGGGATCGGCCTCTTCGGGCTGGCGGGCGGGGCATTCCTGCTGTTCTTCACCGGACCGGTGCTGGACGGCCTGGTGCGGCTGGCGGAAAGCTACCGGGCCGGAGGCTCACCCCTCTCTGACGAAAGGGTCGCCGCTCTGGAGCATGGGGTTCGGGTCTGGGGATGGTCCGGGCTCCTGATCTGGGGTGTCACCCTTCCCCTGTGGCGCCTCCGCGTCCGCGCCTACCTGGCCGGAATGTTCCACCGGTTGATGCTCCTCGCCTTTCGGCCGTTGCCACTCCCGGCCGACCGGTACAGCCGCAGATTTTTCGTCGCGGTAGCCGGCGTTCTGGCCTTTACTTTGTTGACCCACTGGTCACTGACGGCCTACAAAGACGTGGCCTGGTTCGGCGGGGAGGACGGGGTGAGTGAATGGTGGTCGGTGGCCACCTACCTGGCCGGCGCCGCTATGGCCGGCGCCACCGGCTGGATGCTACGAGGAACCGGGCACCCCCGGCTGGCGTTGTTTCACGCCGTGCTCGCCGCCTCGTTGCTGATCGGGGCCATGGAGGAGATCAGTTGGGGGCAACGTCTCTTCGACTGGGGCACGCCCGCGGCCTTGAGCGAGATCAACGAGCAAGGCGAGACCACCCTCCACAACTTGGAGTCGGTGGACTCGGTCATATCCAGCATCCTTTTCGGGGCGAGCTTGACGGCCCTGGCCGGCGCCGCCATCCGTGCGGCCTGGCACCGTTCCGGCCGGGTTACCAGCGCCGATCTGGTACTGCCCTCGCTGGTCCTGGCGCCCTCCCTGCTCATGATTCTAGTCTGGCGCGTGGGCAACTTCTGGACGCCGGTCAACCTGCCCCGGCTGTTGATGGAGGCCTTCGATTTCGGGCCCCAGGGCTCGGAGGTACCCGAGGTGTTGCTGGGTCTGTGTCTCTGCATTTATACTTACGCCAACCTGACGCGGGCCACTATCCTGCGGCGCCTTGGGGCCGCCACCCCCGGGCAACGGACCGGCGACTGAATCCGGCCCCTATGGAACAGCCCGCGGTTCGGTGAACTCATTGACAGTCCTCCAATTGCACTTTTCCTCGCGGACGGCAAAGGGGGACCTCCCCAGCCCTTGGGAACCCCTGTGCAAATGAAGAGGGATTTGCCTTACATCTGTCATTCCGGGGAGCCAGGCGGCAAGGAATACGGTGCGGGGTCTTTCCATGGCAGCCTAGACCCACCACCCCAGACCCATCGCTTCACTCAGGGTGACCTAATCCAGAGTATTTTTGAGGCAAGGCCATGAAGAGGGATCGAGGTAAGGGTCCGGTCCGGAGTACTTCTTGAGACCAACGGCGCGCTTCCCAACCGGGCGCACCTGGCATGGCCCGGTTCTGGTCCGGGTGTTCGGCGTCCTCTTTGCGGTCGAGGCGGTGCTCGTTGCTCTGAACGCAGTTGCCTCCCATTGGACCTGGAACCTGTCCCTGAAACGCAACGTGCCCACCTTCTACCACAGCGCCATCCTGGTGGCCGTGGCCCTCAGCCTTTGGTGCATTGGGGGCTTTGGGGTCCGTGTGGCGGCGCCGGGCCGTCCTGCCGGTGTACCAGGCGCCGCTTTGGCTGGCCACGGGAGCCCTGTTCCTGTACCTTGCCATCGACGAGGCGGCGGAGATTCACGAACGGGCCGGCCCAAGGTGTGGCAAACCCTGGGGATGTGGGATTGGCTGGAACATATCTGGGAGGCCGCCTTCGCCCCGCTCTTCGGGTTGATCGCCCTGTTGATGCTAACCTTGATGCTCCGGCACCGGCGCCACCTAGCGGCGTTCTTGTGGCTGGGCCTGGCCGCCTTGGCCCTGTGGGGAACGGCGTTGGTGTTAGAGCTGATGCAGCTGACCTTCCTGCCCTCCAGGCAGCCCTGGTACGCCTTGGCGGTCAACGTGGAAGAAACCCTGGAGATGGTGGCGTCGACCCTGTTCCTGCTGGGTTGTGCCCTCTTGCTGCGCCGCATCCTCGGCCGGGACCACCCAAAGCCGGCCGTGGAGGAGAGTGAGGGGGCTACTCCGTTGAGCCCCATCCAAGCCCTCTCCCTTCGGAAGGAGGAAGTAATTTGACCTCTCCCCATTCTCAAGGGGGAGATTAGAGGGGGTTCACCCCCACCGCCTACAAGCTCTTAAGTAGGGGAGGAAACTATGAAGTTCGGCGTAACCATTCTACCCGAGAACCTTGCCAAGCTCCCGGCGCGGGCGCGCCTTGCGGAAGAGGTGGGGTTCGACTACCTGGGCATCGCTGAGTCCCAGTCGTTGTTCCGGGAACTCTACGTCAGCTTGAGCGTGGTGGCCCAGGCGACAAAAAGGGCCCGACTCGGTCCGACGGTCTCCAATCCCCTGACCCGCCACCCCGCGGTAACCGCCTCGGCCATCGCCTCGGTTAACGAACTCTCCGGGGGGCGGGCGTTCCTGGGAATCGGTACCGGCGACAGCGCGGTGCTCAATCTGGGGCTCCGTCCGGCCCGTCTGGCCCAGGTCAAAGAGTACATGGACGCGGTCCGGGCCGTGCTATCGGGAGAGTCTTACGAGTACCAAAAGCGAAGTATTCATGTGGGCTGGTCCCGCACGGTGGTGCCCTTCCTCATGTCGGCGGAAGGGCCCAGGACCCTGGCCATGGCGGGGGCGGAGGCCGACGCGGTCCTGGTCCACACCGGGCTGACCTCCGAGGTACTTCGAGACTCGGTGGAACGGATCCGGGAGGGAGAGCGGGCCGCCGGGAAACCGGAGGGTTCGACGGAGGTGTGGGCCTTCGCCAAATGCAATGTCGCCGACCGCCGGGAGCAGGCCATCGAAGAGATCAAGATGGCCCTAGCCGCCAGCGGGCACCACGCCTTTCGCTTCACCCTTGAAGGCAAACATGTTCCCGAGGAACTCAAAGAGCCCATCGCGAATCTCCAGCGAGAGTACGTGCCGGCGCAGCACGAGCAACTGGGCAAGACGCGAAACGCCGCCCTGAGCGACGAACTGGGGCTGACCGACTACTTGGCGGAGCGGTTCGCCGTGGCCGGAACGCCCGCCGAGTGCCGGGAGAAGACCAAGGCCATCGAGCAGGCGGGAGTTGGCGTGCTATTCATCACGGCCATCGGCCCCAACCCCGAAGAGATCATCAAGCGGTTCGGCGAGGAGGTAATCGCCCATTACAACTGACGCAATTCGTAACCACCAGCGTACATATGGGTTGACTAGCGCGAAATTTCAGATGAAATAGTTATCAGTCACAAACGTTTGCACCGAGCGTCATTCGTAGCCGTTCAACGAAGGATGACACTGGCCGGAAACGGTGTGACCGGTAAATAGAGCCGAGCTTGAAACTTTGGCTTGAGGAGGATCCAGCATGTACGGGAAAGTCGATATAGAGATTACCTACTGCGTACCTTGACAGCACCACGCCACCGCCACGTGGATGGCGAATGAGTTTTTCCGGCACTTTGGCCCCGACGCGGCCATCTCCATCTCTCCGCGAGACAAGGGAATCATGGAAGTCTTCCTGGACGGGGAGACGATATTCGATAAGAAAGCCGAAGGCAACACCTACCCCGACCTAAAGCGGGTCAGGACAATGATGGAGGTCATCCGCGAGAAGATCTCTAGCCTGGAGCCGGCTCCCGCCGATGACTAGCTAGCGGCGTCCGGCCTGGATATGTCGGCAGCAGCCCCTCCCTCAAAGGAGGGGCTGTACTTTTGTCCAGATTTGCTGGGAGAGTTCCCGCCGCGGCCGCCTCCCATCCAATACCAGCCAGCGGCCGGGGTCTTGGGCTGCCATGGCCAGGTAACCGTCCCGCACCTTCCTGTGGAACTCCAGGGGCGCGGCATCAAACGTATCGGCCTCCGGGTTACGTTTTCTTGCCAGCCCAGTTTGAACGGGTAGGTCGAGCAGCACCGTCAGGTCGGGGGACAATCCGCCCGTGGCCGCCCGGTTGAGCTGATCCAACAGGTCCAAGTCCAGTCCGCGCCCGTGACCCTGGTAGGCCACGGTAGACGCCGTATAGCGGTCGCTGATGACCGTTACACCCGTCTCCAGCGCCGGCCGGACAACTTCTTCCACCAGTTGGGCTCGGGCCGCGATAAACAGGGACAACTCGCTGAGGAGGGCCAGGTTGCGGCCCCGTTTTAGCCAGCGTCGTAATGTTTCCCCTAGTGGAGTACCGCCCGGCTCCCGGGTCAGCAGAGCGTTGAAGCCCTCCCGGCGAAGCCGATGGAACAGAGAGCGAGCCTGAGTGCTCTTGCCCGAGCCATCCTGGCCTTCAAAAACGATGAACAACGCCGCGCCATGGCCCGGCATCAGGGCTTGTAGAACATGACGGACCGCTCCGAGTCCCGCCCGTGACTGATCGAAGCCACGTTGCACCGGTGGCCCAGCAGGTGCTGCAGCCGCCGCACGTAAGACCGCTGGGGTTGGAGCTTCACCGAGGACTCGCCGTTCAACACCCGGCTGGCCGCATCCTCGGCCTCCTGCATCGCCAGTTCCAAGACCTCCTCAGAGGGCTGCTCCTGCTGGCCGGGTTCTCCGTTGCCGAAGCCCCACTCCTTGGAGAGGGCCCGGAGGAACTCCTGCACGTGGGGCATGGTGTTCTTGCGGAGCACATAGACCGGCTTCCCGTTGGTCTCGGCAATTCGCACCAACTGAGAACCGCGCCGGTAATGGGTCTTGGTGGTCAAGACCACGTCGGCCAGACGCAACTCACTGGCGGTCTGCACTGAAATGCCGGTCTCGGCCACCGCTGCCTCCAGCTTGTCCCGGCCCACGCCGAACAGGAAGACCCGGGTATCCACGTCATGCACCATTTCGCCGGAGGAGCCGGGCGCCAAGGCTTCACGCCGGTCCGCCTGGACGGAATCCGGCGACCAGGGAGCCGGCCTGGCCTCACTGAGCCGCGCCGGATCATGGCCCCGGTTCACCATCCCATCTTCATCCAGCCAGCGGGCTTCCGAAGCTACCGGGTAGCCGCGAAGCCATTGGTCCACCACGTTGGCCACTCCATCGTGGACGCCCAATCGATCCCATCCCTGAATCTCCACCACCACGTCGAAGGTGGGCGGCGCCTTACGCTCCAGGACGCTCTTCCGGGTGCCCCGGTAACGGGCCTCCTGGTCGCCCAGGGTGACCGTCTGCACGCCTCCAACCAGGTCAGACAGAGTGGGGTTCATGATCAGATTGTCGAGGGTATTGCCATGGGCGGTGGCGATGAGCTGGACCCCCCGCTCGGCGATGGTCCGGGCGGCGGCGGCTTCCTGTTCGGTCCCCATTTCGTCGATAATGATGACCTCGGGCATGTGGTTCTCCACCGCCTCGATCATCACCGCATGCTGATTGGCCGGGGTTGTAACCTGCATTCTCCGGGAGCGGCCGATGGCCTGGTGGGGCACGTCTCCGTCGCCGGCGATCTCATTCGAAGTGTCGACGATTATGACTCGTTTCTTGGCGTCCACGGACAGGACCCGGGCCGTCTCCCGGAGCATGGTTGTCTTACCCACGCCGGGCCGGCCCAGCAACAGTATGTTCTTCCCGGAGAAAGCCAGGTCCTCGATCATCTTGATGGTGCCGAAGATTGCCCGGCCCACCCGGCAGGTTATTCCCACCACCCGGCCCCGGCGGTTGCGAATGGCGGATATCCGGTGCAGGGTCCGTTCGATGCCAGCCCGGTTGTCGTCACCGAAGTCGCCCACTCGCCGCATCACCTGCTCGAGGTCCTCGGAGGCGATTTCCAGTGCGTCCAGGGGCACGTCACCCGAGGGAAACCTCGCCTCGGGTACCCTACCCAGGTCCAGGACCACCTCCAGCAGCTCCTCTAAGTCGTCCCGGCCCCTTAGACTATCCACCACCCTCTGGGGTAGAACATCGAGCAATTGGTCCAGCTCTTGCCTCACCAATTCTCGCATCGTTGACACCGTTACCAACCTTACGCCTCCACAGGGGCCATTCGTCGATCCACGACGGGTACGGCTAACGTCTTGATCAGCATAGTGTATCGAGCAACCTCATGAAACTCGCGGCTGAGCAGCAACGAGGCCAAGCGCTCCTGATACTCGGGCACCAGCCACCTCAGGAGGCCCTTTCGGGCCAGGGCGCTGTCCACCAGCACCTCCCACAGGTCTGGATTGCAAGGATGGGCCACGGCCTCCGCCCTGGTCACCAGGCGGCGCCGGGTGAGGCTCAGCCAGCCCGTGATCCGGCCGTCACCTCCGGCCACCCACTCCGTCCTTCCCCTGCGGCCGCAATCATACGTGTCAATCCACTGGTTGAAAGTGAGGCCCACCGCGACCCGGACTGATTGAGGCGCGGCCGCGGTTACCAGCTGAAATAGCGCGTGATCTTCTTGGTTTGTCTTCTCCCGCAGGGACGCCGGCGGTATCGCCGCGCCGGCCTCAGTTCCCCGGCCCCAACCCTCCAGCACGGTCTCTTCCAAGTAGGGAAAGAAGCCGGCGGCCCGAGCCATGGATACTACGGGACTGCCCGATGGAAGCCGTAAGAAGACGCGTTGGGCGCGCCGCCGGCCTACTTCTTCCATCAACACTCGCAGGAGTTCGAGCGAGAAGGATTCCCAGGGTTCATACCGCTGAAATGATGCATCCCGGAACCGGAGATTGTCGTGGGGCAAGAACAGCCGGTCAAGCTCCCAGACCCTGGCCTCGGTGCAGGAGCTGGCCGAGGCCAGGCCCAGCAGTTGGGAGCCATCCCACTGGGCCAGCGTAACCCGGTTCCGGCGTTGGGCCAGGGTCTCCTTCCAGAGGGTGCCCCTACCCGGAGGCTCGGTGCCGGAGAATCCGTCCCTGGGCCAAGCCAAGTTCGGCCCCTTGGGCACATTCAGGAAGATGCACCGCAAGACATCGTTGATGCGGAAGGTTTGTATCATTCCGCGGCGTCGGGGACGAGGTCCAGAAAGTAGCGATGAAACCGGTTGTCCCCGGTTAGCTCGGGATGAAACGCCGTGGCCAGCAGGTTTCCTTGCCGCACCGCCACCGGGAGCCCAGTCGGGAGCGAAGCAAGCACCTTGACCGACTCGCCAACCCATTGAATTACCGGAGCGCGGATGAACACGGCATGGAAAGGAGAATGGTCGAAGCATTCGATCTCCAGGTCCTGTTCGAAGCTGTCGACCTGGCGGCCAAAGGCGTTGCGCTGCACCCCGATATCCATGAGGCCCAGCGGGGATGGGTCCTGCTCGGTGATCTCGTGGGCCATCATGATCATCCCGGCACAGGTCCCCCAGATGGCTTTCCCTTGCTGGGCCATCCGGGTAACCGGTTCCCTGAGCCCGTAGATACTCATCAGCCGGCTCAAGGTGGTGCTTTCGCCGCCGGGAATAATGAGGCCCTCCACTTTTTCCAGGTGCTGCGGCAGCCTCACCTCGCGCCCCTCCACCCCAAGCGATCTGAGAATGGCGATATGTTCGGCGAAATCCCCCTGTAACGCTAGGACCCCTACTGTCAATTGGGTGGTCGCCTCGTTGTTATCTTATTCGTCGGGTCTCGATGATCCGGTGCGGCTAGAGGCTCCGCGGGGCCAGAAGCTCCGCCTCGGGTATCGTGCGGGTGCTGATGCCCACCATCGGCTCCCCCAGGTTCTTGGAGATGTCGGCCAGGATTTTCGCGTCTTTGTAATGGGTCACCGACTGAACGATGGCGTAGGCGCGCCGGGCCGGGTCGCCGGACTTGAAGATACCGGAACCGACGAAAACTCCATCAGCGCCGAGCTGCATCATCAGAGCGGCATCCGAGGGGGTGGCTACTCCCCCGGCGGCGAAATTGACCACGGGGAGCCTTCCCATCTCCCGGGTCTTGGTGAGTAGCTCCAAGCTAACGCCCAGATTCCGGGCCTCAACAACCAGCTCATCCTCCGGCATGGTCTGAAGCTTGCGGATGGCGTCCTGCACGGCACGCATGTGCCGCACCGCCTCCACCACGTCGCCGGTGCCGGCTTCGCCCTTGGTACGAATCATCGCCGCGCCCTCGGACATACGGCGCAGGGCCTCGCCCAGATCGCGGCAGCCGCAGACGAAAGGTACGGTGAAATCGTGTTTCCAGACGTGATGGACTTCGTCAGCGAGGGTAAGTACCTCTGACTCGTCCACGTAGTCCACTCCAAGAGCTTCCAGTACCTGGGCCTCGACGAAGTGCCCGATGCGGCACTTGGCCATCACCGGAATACTCACAACGTCCATGATACCGCAAATTATCGCCGGGTCGGTCATGCGGGCGACCCCGCCATCGGCCCGGATGTCGGCGGGCACCCGTTCCAAGGCCATAACCGCGACGGCACCAGCTTCCTCGGCTATCTTGGCCTGCTCTGCGTTGACCACGTCCATGATGACCCCGCCCTTGAGCATCTGGGCATGACCCGCCTTAACCGTCATAGTCCCGGTCAGAGCTTCAACCATTGCTGCGTTCCTCCACGTGAGATGGCACACTACATCCGCCTGTATTATACGACGCTGGCATACCGGTTATCAATTGCAGCCCGCGCCCCATCATATACCGGCACCATTCCTTCCGCCGATCTCCTGCCATCACCCAGCGTTTTTCGCATTTGAAGCCAAGCCGGGGAGCCGCGGATCCAGTCTCACCTGCCCCTGCTCCGGTTCCTCCCGGGGGCACACCCACGATCCCATCCGACTCCGGGCGTCGAGCAGCGCCCGTTTGAATCAACCGGCCGGTCCGGCATCGGGGCCTGACGGGTGCCGGGCGGGCCCTCAACCAGGCGGAGAGAGGTCATGTTTGGGAAAATGTCCAATAGTTCATATTGCTTACGGATACCCGCCTCACTCAGAACAAGAATCCCGTGAGCGGGGTCCGGCCATTTCTTGACAGCCTCTTGCGGGTAGAATTAAGATAAGAGGGCCTGGCCGAGGTAGCTCAGGGGTAGAGCACGGCACTGAAAATGCCGGTGTCGACAGTTCGATTCTGTCCCTCGGCACCTTATTCACCAGCCCGTGAAGGCGGGCTGTGGCCCTGAAGCGGAAGTGGCTCAGTGGTAGAGCACCTCCTTGCCAAGGAGGGGGTCGAGGGTTCGAATCCCTTCTTCCGCTCCAACCGTAGCAAGACTGATTTACGGCGACCGCGTAGGCAAGCTCGGAAGGTTGCGTCCTCCATGTCGCGCGATAACCTTCGACTCCACGGAACAAAGATTTCTGCTCGCCCGCTGGTCTGACAACGGCTGGTGGTGTTTGCCTGGTGGAGTTATGGACCCGGGAGAGAACGCGGCTGAGGCGTGGGCGAGGGAAGTGCTGGAGGAGACCGGGTTGGTGGTCCGCGTTGGTGGATTGGTTGGCATATATCCGACTCCCAACTTCATCGCAGATGCTTTCGCAGGCCAGAAGGCGGCATTTGTGCGTCAGCCGGGTTAGGGATGGCGGGTCCCCGACAGGCATGCAAGGATAACCTTTTCGGCGGGGGGAGATGCCCCGTATTCAGAAACGGGAAACCTCTCTATCCAGGTATTTGGGACGGTCCCTAAGTGTTTGCTCTCATCTTGGCGGGTGGTAAAGGGGAAAGACTCCGGCCGTTGACCGATTCTCTGCCCAAGCCTATGGTGCCGGTCTGCGGGAAGCCCATCCTACAGCACCAAGTGGAGTGGCTCAAAACTGCAGGGATTACTGATGTGGTCTTCCTTGCTGGATACCACTGGGAAGCTATCCGGGACCACTTCGGCGATGGGCGTGAGTTCGGCATCCGTGCTACTTATAGCGTGGAAGAATCCCCCCTCGGCCGGGGCGGAGCGACCCGTAAGGGGCTCGCCAGCGTGCCGGCAGATGCGGGGTCAGTCGTAGTCCTGAATGGAGACACCTTCACCACCCAACGGTTGGGTGATCTAGTCGATAGGCACCGTTACTCTTTGACTCTTAATCCGGCGCATTTGGCCACGATGATGTTGGCGCCAATGGTCAGCCCATATGGATTGGTTGACGTGACTCCGGCGGACGATGTTGTCGGATTCAGAGAGAAAGCTGAGCTGCCTTTTTGGGTCAACGCGGGTATCTACGTGTTTGAACGCAAGATCGCATCGGAGCTGCCCGAGGTGGGAGACCACGAGGTAGATACATTCCCCAAGCTGGCTCATGAGCGAAGGCTGGCGGCTTTCAAAGCCACCGCTTTCTGGAAAGGCATCGACTCATTCAAAGATCTGCGAGAAGTAGAAGACTACTTGAGCCGGCCCAGCGAGTAGGTTGACCCACCTTGTTGCACCGTCCCGTTAGTACCGAACCGTTAGTACCGTCCCGTCCTCCGGCGCCCCGTGGCCGCCAGGGGCGAACCCCTCCGGCCAGTCCACGGTCCTCCGGAACACGGCGCTGTCAATTATGCCTTGGTGCCCTTCGTGGCCCCACGAGACAAAGAGCACCAAGCGACCCCTCTTGAATGAGTTGCCGGGACGGACCCGGCCCCACCGCCGCCGGTAACCTGAACTCTTGGGCGATGCCGGGAGTGGTCGTCCGGAGAGCTAACGGACCGGCCGGTATCCCCTGGCCCCTCATCCGGGCGTCAAAGCAGGGTCAGCGCGACGGTACCGCCCACAATCAATAATAACGATGCCGACTTGATAGCCAGTGTGTTCCGCTGCAGGGGCTCTTCCAGCAGCCCAATGCGGCGCGTGCTGAGCGCAGTGGTGATGAGAAACACGAAGAGAGGCCGTGTCGCCGCCATGGTGGATACCAGGGACACCGGTCCCAGACTTGTGGCGCCGGCGAGCGTAAGCGATCCCACGGGAGCCAGGAAGGCCTCCGATATCACGACCAGGACCAGCGTCCGCCGGTCTCGCATGGCCACCACAAGCTGGCGAAAGGCCTGGGGCTTGGCCAGGAGAAAGAACCCTAAAGCCATGACCAAGGTGCGAATTGGATAAAACGTCCCCACCGACACCTCTTCAAGGGCGTACTTGCCGGTCAGGTGGGCCAAGGCCGTGAAGAAACTGGCCCCGATGAGCACGGGAAACGCCCGGGTGAGCCGGCCGAGCCCGCCACCGGCGGAGCCTCGCAAGGAGGCCGTCATCGCCCCTGTCACAACCACCACGATGGCTATCCATTGCCCGGCGTTCAGGACTTCATCGAGAAAACCCACCGCCATGATGGCGACAAAGACGGGGAAGACATGGATGATCGCGCTGGCCCGGGACGCCTCTTCCAGCTTATAGCCCCAAAACGTCATCGCCAGTCCGGCGCTCCAGCAACCCCCGGAGAGGGCGGCCACGATCAACCTTCCCGCGGGTGCGCTCTCCGGGCCCCCGGTTACTGCTAGCACAACTGCGCCAGACGCCACCAGGGTGATGCAGACCGCGGCGTAAAAGCTAGCCAGACTGGGCAGGTGCCGGTCGATCAGCCGCTTGTCGAAGGCTGTAACGACAGCGAAGGTGGCGGCGCTCGTCAATGCCAGAAGAGTCCAGTCCAACTCCCAGTTCACCTCCAAAAAGGTTGCCTAGGCCCGGTTTCTATCGATTCGAGGCTCCGGGATTGTACTGGCGCTACCCAGCGCCGTCAACAAACGGCGCACAAACCGGCTCTGGCGAGTCGCCGGCCGGTTGAATTGTCCTCTGGGCCCCAGTCGGTTAAACTCCGGCTGGATACTGCTAGCGAAGGAGGAAAGCCGTGTCAGCGACCCATAGGGAAATCATCGCCAACGTGGACCGGCTGAACGAACTCCTGGACCGTCACGGGTATTCCGCCGTGGTGGTCCGGTCCGGGAAGAACTTCACCTACCTGGCCGGGTTCTCTTACCCCGGGACCCTGGGCCGGCACCTCGATTTCCCCGATTCTCCCCGGGAGGTGCTGTTGGTATGGCCGCGCCAAGGAGAGCCGGCCATGATCCTGAACAGTTTCGCGGCCCCTTTGGCCCGGCGCGACTCATGGCTCGACCGAATCGAGGTCTGCGACGACTACGCAGAGTCGCCCTATTCGCGGATGGCGGACCTCCTCAAGCAAATGGGACTGGAAGGGGAGAGGGTCGGGTTCGAAAAGACCTACCTCAGCGCGGCCCGGTGGGAAGAGATAAGGGGCCTGTTACCCCGCATGACGATGACGGACTGCACGGATCTGATGGACCAGGTCCGTTGGATCAAGACCCCCGGCGAGGTGACGCTCCTGGAGGAAGCAGCCAACATTCTGGATGAAGCTTACCTCGAGGTGTTCGCGGCGTTGCAAGAGGGAGATACCGAAAGGGAGATCCACAGCCGCATCATCCAGGGCTGCATCAGCAGGGGCGCCCAGTGGGCCCATGGCATCCTGAATTCCCACCGAAACACCGTCGCCTACGGCGGAGAGGGCGGCATGAAGTTCCGCAAGGGCGATATTATCCGGAACGACTACGTTTCCTACTATCAGGGATACCCCGGCCACCAGTCCCGCACCGTGGTCGTGGGGGAGCCATCGGCGGAGCAGAAGGACACCTACCGGATAATCCTGGACATCTACCGCAGGACCATCGAGCAATGCCAGGTAGGGGCAAAGGCCAGCGACATCCACCGGTTCGCCGCCGAGAGTTTCCGGGAGCACGGCATCCCAGGCCGTCTGGCGCTGGCCGGCCACAGCGTGGGAACCTGGTGGCACCAGCAGGAGCCCTACATTGTCAGCACCGGCCAACACGAGTTGGAGGAGGGCATGGTGCTGGCCATGGAGCCCCACGTCGACTACTGGCACCTACAAGACATGTTCCTGATTACCAAGGAGGGGCCGCGGCTGATCTCACCCCGCTTCAGCACCGATGAGATGCTGGCCGTCGGCTGACGCAGTTCCCAGTGCCAGGGATTGGTAGCGACGATATGCTGGTGGCCAGGGTGTTGCTGCCGGGGGATCGACAGCGCGTCCGAAGCTTCCGATCCAGCAGGGGCTCGGGAGGCATGCCCGGGGGCCGGCTTCATGCGAGGCCGGAAACGGGGCCTTTATGGGCGTCCGAACGGGACCCTGGTCAGACCAGGCTCGCCGGGTCTATCCCGTCGTTGCGGATCCGGAACCGGCGAGTACGAAACCTCTTCCCATACTCGACCAAACCTTGGCCCTCAGGGTTTTCTGCTTCATCCTCCGGAGGCTGGCTCTCGTCTTGGTCCTCAGGTTCGCCCTCTCTATCAGCCGGGGGTTGGCGCAGGCCCGGCTCCACAGGGGGGCCGTCCTCCAAGTAACGTTCGGCGTTGAACCGGCGGATATGAAATCTCCGGGCCCGGGTCAATGCTGGGTTTTCTGGGTACTCCGTGTAAGCGTCGGCCGGGGGCTCTGGAGCGAGTGATTCCGGAGGCTGGTCCTTGCCTGAACCTTCACTTGAACCTTCACTGCTATCCGGTTTGCCATCGGTCCGAGGCTCCTCGTCCCCGGTTTGTGGGGGCTCACCCAAATCTGGATACCCCTACGCCATTCCGATTCGATCCTGCAGCTCACGGGGGCCCCAGGGTTTCTTGATGTAGTCCGCGGCCCCCAGTTGCATGCACTCGCGCTCCGAGGCCGCGTCGATCTTGGCCGTCAGGATTATCACCGGGATGGACCAGGTGCTAGGGTTCTTCTTGAGCCTGCGCAAGACCTCGAAGCCATCCACGACCGGCATCATCAGGTCCAGCAACACAAGGTCGGGATTTTCCGACTGAGCTTTGCTATACCCAATCAGCCCGTGCTCGGCCTCGACTACGTCGTAGCCAGCCTGTTTCAGAATCGTAGCTACGACGTTTCTAACCTCGGCCTCATCATCAACCACGAGAATCTTCGGCATACCGGCGATATCTCTCCCAGCAGGCTCCTCACCATATCCCCTCTATGTATTATTTTAGCGATACCGAATATTGAGTTCAATCCAAGACACCGCAAGAGGAGTGACCCGGCTTCAGCTTGGCCACACTCAGCCGTCCTTCAAGCGTCCCCAAGCCTGGGCAAATGGCGTACAATAAGGGCCACATCCCCTGGCCGGAGGCTAGCCCCCGGCCCCGGTAAGAGAATGCGTGAAACAGACGAGCTTCCGGCCATCGACAAGAGCTGCTTCCAAGAGGGGGACCTAGCCCTATTGCTGGACCGCAAAGGCCGGCGTTACATGGTGACTCTGGCCGGTGACCAGGTATTCCACAGCCACCTGGGGCGAATAAACCACTCCCAGTTGATCGGCCACACCGTGGGCGGATGGTACCGAACCGACCGGGGCCACGTGGTGCTGGCGGTTCGCCCCACCCTGGGAGATTTTGTCCGGGAGATGCCCCGCGGCCCCCAGATTATCTACCCTAAAGACCTGGGCAATATCGTCAGCCTGGCCGACATTTTCCCCGGCGCCACCGTGGTGGAAGGGGGGCTGGGCTCCGGCGCCCTCACGGCCGCGCTGCTCCGGGCGGTGGGGGCCGGCGGCCGGGTAATCACCTACGAGGTGAACAAGTCGGTGCTTCCCAGGGCCCTACAGAATCTGGATAAGGTCATCGCCGACCGTTCGAACCTGACCGTCACCGTGGGCGACATCTACGAGGGCATCGCCGAACGAGGCGTGGACCGGGTGGTGCTGGACGTTCCGGAACCATGGCAGGCGGTGGCAACCGTTGGAGACGCCCTGGTGATGGGCGGGATAATGCTGAGCTTTCTCCCCACCATTTTGCAGGTCCACCAACTGGTGCTGGAGCTGGGCCGTGACTCCCGTTTTCAGTTAGTCGAGACAGTGGAGACCCTGCTGCGCTCCTGGCACGTCACCGAACGCAGCGTGAGGCCGGCCCACCGGATGGTGGCCCACAGCGGGTTTCTGACCACCGCGGTGCGGTGCGAAACGCGATCTATTGCCAGCCCGTTCGCGCCCCAATCTTGACCGGGGCAATCCTACTGAATTGGGCACTCAGGAGGGCAATCAGATGGACGTAATGGACCGGGACAATACGGTCGCATTCTTGCGCCAACACGTGAAGACGGAGATGCTGATGAAGCACCTCTACACCGTGGAAGCCGCGATGCGCGGCTACGCCCGCAAGTTCGGCGAGGACGAAGACACTTGGGGCATCGCCGGATTGCTCCACGACTTCGACTGGGAGATCTGTCCCACGCCCGAGGACCATCCAACCTTCGGCGCTCAGATCCTCCGGGACCACGGCTATCCCGAGGAGATGGTCCGGGCGGTACTGACCCACGGCGACCACACTGGTATCCCTCGCGAGTCCCGGATGGAACACACCCTGTACGCGGTGGACGAGCTGTCCGGCTTCATCCGCGCAGTGGCGCTGGTGCGCCCTTCCAAGAGCCTGGACGACGTCTCTCCCCGGTCGGTACGGCGCAAGATGAAGGACAAGGCTTTCGCCAAGGACGTGAGCCGCGACGACATCGTCCGCGGCGCCGAAGAGCTAAACATCGACCTGGACGAGCACATCGCCTTCATCGTGGAGAGCATGAAGCCCATCGCCACACAGATCGACCTGGCCGGCGGGGATGCCGCCAGCTAGACTTCCACGGTGGCCCAACGGCCTCGCCCGGTCAAAGGGGTGGCTTCGAGCCACCGGCCACCGGTCCGGTTCCGGTCACTCCAGCGCGTACAGATGGCCGTCGTCGCTCCCAAAGTAGATCACCCCATCAACCGCGACCGGGGAAGAGAACACCCGGAAGCCGGTCTTGAACCGCCACATTTCCCGCCCGGTCTCCGTCTCCACGGCATAGAGATGGGAGTCGAAGCTCCCGAAGTAGACCACGTTCCCGGCAACGGCCGGGGACGACTTCACTCTCCCATCTGTCTTGAACCGCCACCTTCGACGCCCGGTTTGGCTATCAACGGCGTAGAGATATCCGTCGTGACTGCCGAAGTAGACGACGCCGTTTGAGATGGCCGGGGACGACATGACCGGGCCTTCCACTCTGAACCGCCACCTCTCCTCCCCGGTCTCCGCGTCCACCGCGTACAGATGGTCGTCGAAGCTTCCAAAGTAGACAACCCCATCGGCTAAGGCCGGAGAAGAGTCCACGAAGTCCCCGGTCTTGAATTTCCACCTCTCCTGTCCGGTGTCGATGTCCACCGCATAGAGATGCCCGTCATCGCTCCCAAAATAGATCGCCCCACCGGCTATGGCCGGAGACGACCACACTTGGTCCCCGGTTTCGAACCTCCACTTTTCCCGTCCCGACCGGAGGTCCAGGCCGTAAACAAAGTGGTCCCAGCTCCCGAAGTAGACAACCCCGTCTTTGATAGCGGGGGAGGATATCACCGCACCACCGGTCCTGAATATCCACCGCTCCTTACCGGTGTCCAGGTCCACCGCATAAAAAGAGTTGACCATTGTTCCCACGTAAACCACGCCGTCGAGGACCGCCGGTGAGGACTCCACCGGGCCGGGGCTCTCGAATCCTCCCGGCCGGACGAGGAAGCTCCATCGAAGCTGCCCGGTCTCGAGGTCCAGGGCGTACAGGTAACCGTCATCGCTCCCGAAGTAGACCCCGCCGCCGCCGATGGCGGGAGAAGCGCGCACCTCGCCGGCGATGACGGGTATGTTCCGTGACGCGCCCGTCAGCGAGTATTGGTCGCTACCCATCGATTCAAACTTCCACTTCACGCCGTCAAGTTCAGGGACCCCCTCGGCCTCGTACACGCCGGTATGCTGAAGATCGCCCCGAAACATCAGGACTGCCTCCTCGCCAGCCGGCGGTGTGGCAGACCCCCGCGGCGGCGCGGCGGTAGCGGTTGGCGCCGCCGTGGGCGTCGGAACCGGGGCCGGGCCGGTGACCAGGGTCGTGGCCGGCCCCGGCGTCACGGTGGCAGCGAGATCAACCGCCGCGGTTGGCGAGCGGGCGGACGCCGGCGTGGGTGCGGCCGTGGGCCCCGCTCCGGTGCAGCCCGCCAATAGAAGCAGGCCAATCCCGACAAACCAGGCGAATCCACCAATCACGGTCTTCATCAAGGTCCGGCCGGCCCCGGCGTCCCCTCGGGTGAAGGCCACCATTCTTCAAACTCGACCGCTGTTTCGATGTACCGCCCTTCCGGCAGCGAGATATGCTGGGAGGTAAGCAAAGGGACGGGCAACTCCCCGGCCAGGGCCGCCGCCGCCGGGCCCGGCGCAAACCCCCACAGTGCCGGTTGGCCTACTCCCTTGCCCTGGGCCAGCACCTTGAAGTCCCCAAAGCCGCCGGGCCGGGCCAGGTCGAGCATGCCGGCGCGGTTGGCCTGGATGGCTGCTTGGGCCAGACCGAGAGAACCAAGCTGCCGCTGCAGGTGACCCAGGCCCAGATTGGACAGAAACTTGCGTTGGAGGGTAAACCCCAGCGGCGTCAGCCCCGCCCGGCGCCCGGCCTGGATCACCGACGTGAAGTCCACCTGGGCGGTCATATCCTGGCGCCCGACGTTCCGGAACGGGGCATCGGTCTGGGTGTGCCGGTAGTAAGTGGTCAGCGTGCCCCGGCGCCTTCGCTCTGCCGAGTACAGTTCCTCCGCCGGTTGCCCGTAGTCGATGGTCAGGGCGAACCCCGCTTCCAGTGCCGCCGCCACTTCCCCGGCCCACCCCGAAAGGCCCAGGTTTATCTCGGCGGTCTGACCTTCGGTCAAGTCGATTCCAAGGTCCTCAAGCCGAGCGGAAAGCGCGGGGGTGGAAGGCTCCCTGAGGTCCGGCGTCAGCTCCCCGTCCTTCAAGGTGACATAGACCTCTCGGAGCACGCCCCGGAGCATGGTCACCTGGTGAACCGGGGCCGAGTCCAGAAACTCGTTGGACAGGACGCAGCCTCGCATACCGTGAAATGGGAGGCCGGACGCGACGACGCGATCCACCCCGATGGGATACCGGTCTCCCGGGAGGATTTTCTCCACGCCCTCGACGGCGCGGCGGTCCAGGCAGATGTAGCGGATGGAGCGGCCGAATTCTGATGGCAGGTTGGCGGAGCAATCCGCCACATCCCGTCCCAAGAGGCCATCGCCAGCTCCCATCTCCACAACCGTGAATGGGTCGGGCCGGTCCAGCAGTTGCCACATTTGGAGCAGTTGTAAAGCCAGGAGCGCCCCGAAGGCCGGGTGGACCAGAGGGCTGGTGTAGAAGTCCCCAGAGGCGCCTACGGGCTCCCCTCCGGTGTAGTAACCGCCCTCGGGCCAAAACAGGGCCAGCCCCATGAACTCGGCAAAGGAGATGGCTCCCTGTTCCCGGATACGGCGGCGAATCTCTTCCTCGGCCTTCATGACTCCATGCTAAAGCAGAAGGGGGCCGTGTGGCCCCCTTCTCTTAAGTCCATCCGGGCAGACTTGTGGTCTGCCTCTACGTCCGCTTCTCGATGGGAACGTACTCCAGGTCCATCTTCCCCGTGTACTCCAGCAACGGCCGGATCAGCATGTTGTCACCGTACTGTTCAACACACTGAACGGTCCAGCCGGGGATCCGGCCCAGGGCAAAGATGGAGATGAACAGATCGTCGGGAATACCCAGCAGGTAGTAAATAGACCCGGCGAAGAAGTCTACGTTGACGAAGATGCCTCGGGAGCGGTAGGGCACCATCGCCTCTTCTTCCAGGTACTGAAGGATCTGGAACCACTCCGGGTGTCCCATCTTCTCGCCCAATGCCTTGGACCGGGCCCGCAGGTGCCGCGCCCGGGGGTCTTCCGCCTTGTACACACGGTGACCGAAGCCCATGACGCGCCCGCCGCCGTCCAGCAGCTTGCGGCAATACTCCGCGGCGTTTTCCGGCTGGCCAATCTCCAGGGACATCTTCATCACTTCTTCGGCGGCGCCGCCGTGCCAGGGGCCTTTGAGGACCCCGACGCCGGTAACAATCGCTGAATGGAGGTCGGACAGGGTGGACGCGGCAACCCGGGCCGCGAAAGCCGACGCGTTGGCGCTGTGCTCTGCGTGAAGGATAAAGTCCACGTCCAGCAGATCAGTGGTCTCCTGGTCCGGCTTCTCGCCGGAGAGCATGTACAGGAAGTTGCCGGCGTGGTTGAGGCTCGGGTCCGGGGCTACCGGCTCCAGCCCCAGCCGCAGCCGGTGGTGGGCGCCCACGATGGTCGGACCCATGGCGGTCAACCGGAGTCCCTTGCGAATAGTGGCTTCCGGCGAATTATCGTTGATCTCCGGATCGAAAGCAGCCAAGGCAGAAATACCGGTGCGCAGGGCGTCCATCGGGTGGCTGGCCTTCACCAGGTCTAGGACCTGAATGACCTCGTCGGGGATACGGCGGTTGGCCCGGAGGGTATCGTCGAACTCTTTGAGTTGCGAGGCAGTGGGCATGTCCCCGTAAAGTAGGAGGTAAACCACCTCCTCGAACGTAGACTTTTCGGCCAGGTCGTGGATATCATAGCCACGGTAGAGTAGTTTTCCTACTTGGCCGTCGATGAAGCTGGACTCTGAAGTTTCGAAGTAGACATCTTTGAGTCCCTTCATGATTTGGGGGGCCATGGCGAAGCCTCCTAGCAGGGGTTGGATCGGCGTTGCCACAACCCGGTGGCTGCGCCGTTGCGCCGCCAGGCGGCGGCGCTTGGTTGACAATCGCGACCAAAAAGTCGAGGCGGGGACGTGGCCGAAGTGTAGCATTCGCCTATTGGGGTGTCAAGCAAAGCCAAGGCTGGAACCAGGCTACGCATACCCTGCCGATAAGGTCGGAGAATGATGCGATTCGGAATGATTCTGCCCAATCTCGGGCAACTAGCCATCCCGGACACACTGATTACGTTGGCTCGGCGCGCCGACGAGCTGGGGCTGGACGGCGTGTTCTTGAGCGACCATCTGGCGCTGGCCACCACCCCCCACTCCCGCTACCCCTACCGGTCCGACGGCACCTTCCCGTTGCGTCCCGACCAGCCCATCCTCGAACCGATTGCCACTGCGGCCTACCTGGCGGCGGTCACCAGCCGGATCCATCTGGGGTTCAGCGTTCTGGTGGCCCCCTACCGGCATCCGGTGCTCACCGCCAAGATGTTGTCGACGCTGGACGTGTTCTCCGGCGGCCGGTTGATCGTGGGCGTCGGGGTCGGTTGGATGGAGGAAGAGTTCTCGGCACTGGGGGCCGACTTCGCTCACCGGGGCCGGGTAACCGACGAGCACATCCAGCTGCTGAAGTGCCTGTGGACCCGGGACGAGCCCGAGTTCTCTGGGCAGCACTACCAGGTGTCCGGTGTTACCATGTACCCCAAGCCGGTCCAATCTCCCCACCCGCCCATCTGGTCCGGCGGCATCACCGGCCGGGCACTGAGCCGAGCCGCCCGGCTGAGCGACGGCTGGCACGGGATGCGAATGTCCCCGGAGGACGTTGCCGGAGTATGCCGTCGGCTCAAAGCGGTTCGCGAAGAGTCGGGCCAGGACTACAGCCGCTTCGAGGTCTCGCTCCGCGTGGGCTTGGATATTACCCGGACCGCACTGCCCGGGTCCCGGCTCCCAATGCGGGGGAGTCCGGAGCAGGTAGCCGAGGACGTGGCGCGCTACCGTGAGGCCGGGCTGACCTACATGGTGATGGACCCACGGGGGCGGGACGCCGGCGAATTGGCCGGCCAGATGGAGCAACTGGTCCAGAAGGTGCAGCCGCTGCTGTAGATATCGGCCGGCGCGGCCACCCCGGCGCCTAACGGCAAACCAATATATGCCATTCAACTAAAGGAGGCTAACCAGTGAACCGTGAGTACATCAACCCCCCGGATATGGCCCCCCCGGCCAGCGGCCTTTACAGCCACGTCGTGAAAGCTGGTAACACCGTGTATATCTCCGGGCAGGTACCCCGGGGGACTGATGGAAAGGCCGCTCACGCCGGTGATGCCGAGGCTCAAATGCGCCTGGTCTGGGCCAATCTGGGAAAAGCAATAACCGCCGCCGGCGGCTCCCTCAAAGACCTCGTTAAAACGACGGTTTACGTCGTCGGCACCGATACCCTGCCGGCGATACGCCGCGCCCGCCTCGATCTCTTGTCGGCCGAAGGGCGCCCCACCAGCACCATGGTGGTGGTCGCCGCCCTAGCCGACCCGAGCTTCCTGGTGGAAGTCGACGCCATCGCCGTGCTCGGCGGTGACTAGGCAGCTCGCCAGGTTTGCCTTAACACCCGACCCGCGACGCTGAGTCAGGGCGAAAAGGGAACAGGGTACGTTGTGACGCCCCGCATTTACGGAGCGCCGCAACGTATTTCTATTCCACCGGTAATGGCAATTCCTTGGTTGGCCGCAACTTTCAGACCGATGGCCCTGGTCAACTCCGCGGCCCAAGCCTTCTACGGGTTATGAAACCCGTCCGCTGGGGCTAATCAGAGGCCGGAACCCACCGCCAGGGACCCACTCGCTGCTCTGGCCGCGTGGGTGCGGACGATAACCGGACGGCCCTTCCTTTGCGCAAAATCGCGAATATCCACATTGAGCGGGGCTTACGCCAAATTGTTGACGTTGGTAAGATGTGGGCTAGCGGATTCGAGCCACAAAGAAAACGATGTTGCCCCATCCGTGGGCCGGTGCTATGAGAGCCAGAATTCTTACCATCATATTAATGGGGATCACCATCGGGATCCTTCTAGGGATGAGCGTGATCGCGCTGTTGCGGGCGTTCATTGACGGTGATTCGGCTGGGTTAGAGATTTCGTTTACCGTTATTACCGGCTTAATGGCGGCATTCCTGATAGCATATGTCGCCAAAACCTTCCGCTGAAGACCCCTTTAATCGTCGCCTAGCGAGGCTGCGGGTACCCGCAACTCGGTGCGGAAAAGGTTGATCCGGCAGATCCAGCAAATGCCCCCACGAAAGGACCCAGCTGCGCCTGAACCCGCGGCCATGGCCGGCCCCCTTTCTAGTCTAAATCCTGCCAGACCCCATTTAACCCTCCAGCCTTCTTCTCCGCCCTGTGGCTGTCTCGTGAGTAGCTCCCCATCGGCAAACCTGTTAAACGTTCCGACCCCGCACTTGTCTTTCCGGCGAAGGCCGGAATCCAGAGAAGCATTGCTGGTTCCCGGCCTTTGAGGGATGACTGACCGGGTATCAAGCTATCTATGAGACGCCAGACTAGAGCTTTGCCTCGAAACTGTCATTGCTTCGAAAGTGTCATGCTGAGCCAGCCGCAGCGGCGAAGTATCTGTGCAGAGAATCTTCTCCACCTCCCCAGGTCCCTCGTCCTTCCCGCGAAGGACTCGGGATGACTCCCTTTTTCGTCGGCCGTGGTGCTGGTGGCCATCAGCATGAAAGATTCCGAGGAGCAAAGCGACGAGGAACCTGGTGCGGGCTCCCTTCGTCGGAGCCTGGACCCACGGCCCCAGAACCCTCGCTTCACCCGGGTTGACATATATCAGGGGCCTCAAGGGCAAAACCCCGAAGTTGGTCCCATCCAGGGGCTTTGATCGACGTTGGCAGCCGGCCCAGCCGGTGTCCGCCCTGCGCTGTAAATCGCGTTGTTGACAATAAACAGGGCCTTATGGTGGAATGGCCGTAATCACTGGACCGGCCCGACGAGCAGAAGAGTTGGTCCGGACCACAACGGTGAAGGCTAGGGGCGAGGTTCCAACGGCCGCGCGTGCCCCACGCAATCCAATCAGATCCTCACGTGAAGGTGTTCAAGATGGTCCAGCAACCGACAGCCTACGATCTGGAGACCGGAGACCTCAAACTCCCCGCCACCGGACGCCCGGTGGTCTACTCGAACCACGGCGTGATTTCCTCCGGCCACTACCTAACTTCCATGGCCGGAATGCGGATGCTGCTCAGCGGCGGCAACGCCTTTGACGCGGCGGTGGCGGCAGGCTTTGCCGCGGCGGTGGTGGAGCCGATTGCATCCTATTCCCTGGCGGCGGAGGGCGTATTCATGCTGTATCACGCCGCCAGCGGAGACCTCCTGTCGCTGAGCGGCCAGGGCGTCGCGCCGGGAAAGGCAACGGCGGATTTCTACAAGTCCCAGGGCATGGAACAGATCCCAACCGGCCCCGGCCCCCAAGCCCAGTTCTCCTTCACGGTGCCCGGAATTGTGGACGCTTTCATCTCCTTGCTGGAGCGGTACGGGACCAAGCCCATCGGTGAGGTCCTTGCCCCCGCCATCCACTACGCGGAAAAGGGCATCCCCCACTACGAGTACATGTTGGGACGTCTCCACGCCCCCGCTGCCCAGGAGCAGTTCAACAACTATCCCCCAGGGGGATGGGACGTTTTCTACCAGAACCGGGAAGTTCCTCGCCCCGGCACTCTTTTGGTTCAACCGGGCCTGGCCAACACGCTGAAGAGCATGATCGCTCCAGGTAGAAACGGGCAGGGACAGCGCGACGAGGGCCTCCGGTTTGCCCGCGAGGCGTTCTACCAGGGCTCAGTCGCCAAAACCATCGCGGAATGCTCTCAAAGGGTGGGCGGCATTCTCCAGCTGGAAGACCTGGCGGCCTACAAGTCGAAATTCGGCGAACCGGTCAAGACCTCCTTCGAAGGGTACGAGGTATGGGGCCACGACACCTGGACCCAGGGGCCCATGCTGATGCAGACATTGAATATCCTGGAGCGCTTCAACCTGCGGCAATTGGGCCACAACACCCCGGCCTACATCCACATTGTCACCGAAGCCCTGAAGCTGGCCTTCGCCGACCGGGAAGCCTACTACGGGGACCCCGACTTCGCCGAGGTACCCATCGACGGGCTGCTCACCAAGGAGTACGCCGCCGAACGGGCGCAGCTCATCGACCCCAACCAGGCAACCCCGGCACTGCCGCCCCAGGGCGACGCCTGGCGCTACTCAAAGCTGAAGGCCCGGCCCACGTCCGTGGTGGCCGGCGCGGCGGCGTCGGAGCCGGACGGGACGGACTCGGCCAACGAGGGGACCACCCACGTGGCGGCACTGGACCAGGAAGGCAACATGGTCTGCGGCACCATCAGCGGGGGAGCCTTCGCCAAATCCGTGTTCTTTCCCGAGTTGGGGTGCACCCTCAGCACCCGCATAGAGATGTTCAACTGCGAGGAGGGCCACCCCAACGTGGTGGTGCCGGGCAAGCGTCCCCGGACCACGCTGATCAACTACATCGTCAGCAAGGACGGCCAGCCGGTTATGACCATCGGTTGTCCGGGTGGCGACGGGCAGGCCCAGGCCAACGTGCAACTGGTCCTCAACGTCGTGGTCTTCGGCATGGACCCGCAGCAAGCGATAGAAGCCCCCAGGTTCGCTGCGAAAAGCGCCACCGACTCCTTCTACCCCCACACCATCTTCCCAGGGCGGCTGGACCTGGAAGCCGCGATCCCCGAGGACACGGCCCGGGCGCTGGCCGCGCTGGGCCACAAGGTCGAGAGGGCGGCCAACTGCGGCCTAGGCGCCACGGTGGGCCGGCGCGACCCTCGGACCGGCGTCCTCAGCACCGGTGCCGATCCCAGACGCGCCTGCTACGCCCTGGCCTGGTAGAAACCCCGGTAAGACTCGGCGCCCGGCGGGCGACAGACCGCTCAAATCAGATATAGAATAGAGGGGACACCGGAGGGATGGCCGAGCGGACGATGGCGGCGGTCTTGAAAACCGCTATACGGGTGACTGTATCGTGGGTTCGAATCCCACTCCCTCCGCCAAGTTTAGGCGCTGACACAGCTTGGCTGAAGCGGAATCGAAGCTTGCCCTCGGGCCGACATCGCAAGGTGTCTCTCCCCTGACTACCCCCTTCCCCCTCTTGCCGGCCGGTCAACGCTAGGCTTGGAAAGGCTTGCCCAGACGCACGGTCCGATCTGCCGGGGCGTACCACCCTTGAGGAGCATAGGTCGAGGTGTGGAGATAGCACCGTACCCGAACCTCGTCACTGCCTTCGGTGAAGGTTAGCAGCCGGCTCATGGGACACAATGGCAAGATTCCTTCCAGGCGGAAGCGATTGGAACCATGGTGCAGGGTCAAAGCCGAAACGTTAATGAAGTTAACGTCCCACTTCCGCTCGATGTGGGACCGCCCGCCGTGGCGGTCGTCGGGGGTGGCGTGGGTGTGGCCGCCAAGCCACAAATCCACGGCTCCGGGATGGCCGGCTAGGTAACTCTCGAAAACCTGGGCGTCGGGCTTATCGTCCAGGAAGTAGAGATAGGACGCGCCTTCCGGCCCGCCGTCCGGGAAGTAGCCGTGGTAGGAAGACTCCCAATTGCCGCTTTCATCCTTGGTGTGTCCCTCCCAAGGGCCGGAGGCGACCGTAGTTGCTTTGAGCATATGATGGTGCGCCGAGATGATGATTTGGTCCGGGTGCTTCTCGACCAGACTCCGCCACCACTGAAAGGTTTCGCTCGTCACGGCCCCTGCCGGGTAGCCTCCCCATTCGCCGCGGCCCACCGGTGGCTCGAAATCGTTGCGGTCGCTCATCATCAAAAACAGCAGGTTGCCCGTTCGAAAGGAATACCGTTCCCATGAGCCCTCTACCGGGTAGGGCATCCTGGATCGATCCACCCCGGAATGCTGGGTACTCTCGCCGGTGGGGTCGATCCACTTTCGGAACCACCACTGGGTCGCCTCACCATGATGGGTAGCGTCATGATTGCCGGCCAGGGTGTAGACATCCTCTCGCCGGTGCTTTTGTAGGGCCCCGAATTGGCGAACCACCTCCCGGCCTTCGGCGTCGTCCAGGGTTGTTTGGGTGGCTGAAAAATCGCCCAGATTCAGCGCGATGTCCCACTCAAACGCGGGCCCACCCTCATCGCCGCCTTGCTCGGAGTGGCGTATCGGCTCGGCCAGGCTCTCTCTCCCGTGGCGAATGTCTGCCCCCACGTGGGAGCATCCCATGGCCCACACCCGAAATTCTCTTGGTCCCATGAAGGCCCTCCCGTATGGTTGATTGGGGACCGTTGGTCTCCGGTCAATACACCCCCTTTGTAAAGGGGGAGATGAAGCTGATCCCCTGGATGACGCGGAACTTGAATAGGTCTAGCCACTTGTTCAGAAGGGGATTACCTTTTCAACCCCCGGCTCCTACCTTCCCTTATAAACGGGCTGGCGCTTCTCCAGGAAGGAAAGAACTGCCTCACGCCGGTCCTCGCCGTACCGGAACGGTTCGTTGGCTTCGTACTCGACTCGGGCGACGCGATAGAGGTCCGGGACTTGGCTGGTAATGAGTTGCTTGGTGGCCCGGACCGCCAGGGGCGGGTTGGAGGCGATCTCCTCCGCCAGGGATTTGGCTTGGTCCATCAACTGGTCCGCCGGGACCACCGTGTTCACCAGGCCCACCTGTTGAGCCCACTGAGCGTCGTAGACCCGGCCGGTGAGGGCCATCTCCGCGGCTACCCCCATCCCAACCAGGGCAGGCAGGATGTAAGAGGCGCCGTTGTCGGGGACCAGGGAGCGCTTGACGAAGATGCAGGAAAATCGGGCCTTGTCTGAGGCGACGCGAATGTCACTGGCCAGGGCTATGGATAGTCCGGCGCCCGCCGCCACGCCGTTGACCGCCGCAATGACCGGCTGCGGCAGTTGCGGAACGTGAGGGGCCAGAGCCAAGATACTCTCGTTGAAGGCCGCCTCCGTATCGTATCTTGGGGACCCCTGATTCTGTGACCCGGACAGGGCCTCGGCCTGGTCGCCCACGTCGGCGCCGGAGCAGAAGCCGCGTCCCTCCCCCGTGATTATCAGCACTCGGATATCGGGGAACTCCCTGGCCACCTCGTCCAGCGCGGTATGAAACTCAAGGGTTAGCTGCCGGCTGAGGGCGTTCAGCTTTTCCGGCCGGTTCAGAGTGAGGATAGCAATGAGGCCGTTCTTCTCCAGGTGCAGGGCTTCGTAGTTCATGGAGCCTCCTTCGGTTCGTCTCGGTTGGCAGTCTTTGATCCTTCTGACCGCGCACCTTACGGCAGGACTTGATTCACGGTCGAGCCGTGGTGCATCCGAGACAGAATCCCGGTGAATCACTGGGCAGGAAACAACTGTCCGTCCTTACAAACCGTTCCGTCTTGGAAACTGACCGACAGTAGCTCAACGATGGCTTGGGTAGCGGTTTCAAAACGGTCGAGGTAGAAGCTGGTGTACGTGTCCGTCCGCCAAATTATGGATTCCACGTTGGAATGCAAAAGCCCGTAGACGCCCGGCCTGGCCTCATCGAATAGCTCATATCCAGGCGGTGGTTCGATGGTCGCCGTGGGGACCAACGTGGGCGTGGGGGCCAAGGTGGGCGCAGGTACAATGGTAACCGTGGGTATCGCCTCTACCGTCGCTCTAACCGCAACGTCTATCGTCTGCCCGATATTGGGAGTAGGCGGAGTCGCCCCCGAACCGCTGCACTCTATCCCTGCCAATAACAGGATTGATGCGGGGATTTTAGTGACCAACGGCCAATGCATGCTACTGCTCCTTGGGTCGGCGCGGCATGGTAGGCAACATTCTACACTCTCGGGGCGGCCCGGTGTTGGTCTCTCGGCCACAAGTTTACCTTGCTCAAACCCCTTCCAGGGGCCTCGGCGGCCCAATTCTTTCGCGGGATTGTCACGAACACTGGAAGCTTCCCAAGTCTTGACAGAGGATGACTCACGCCGTAGGCTGCGAAACATATTATTTGGCTCCGCGAATGAGCATCAGGAGTTGAACCAATGGCCACCAACACCATTTTCGTCCACGACCCCACCGCCGTCCCCAGGGACCTGAACCATCCCCAGGCGCCACGTCTGGCCAGCCTGGGCGGCCGCAAGATCGGGTTCCTTTGGAACAATAAGGCCAACGGTGACATCCTTTTCAACCGGCTGGAGGAGTTGCTGCGCCAGAAGTACGAGATCTCGGGCGCCGTGCACCGCCACAAGCCTGACGCTTCCATCCCTGCCGACGTTCAAGTGTATGACGACCTGGCAACCATGGCCGACGCGGTGATCCTCGGCCTGGGTGATTGAGGCGCTTGCACGTCGTGGAGTATCCACGACGCCATCGAACTGGAGCAGCGCGGCGTCCCGACCATCACAGTATGCACCGACCGTTTCAGGCTTCTGGGAGAGGTTGAGCGGCGCTCCCTGGGCATGCGAGAGCTACCCATGGCCATTGCCCAGCATCCCTTTAGCGGCCAAACAGTCGGCACAGTGGAGACCAAGGCCGAGCTTCTGCTGGAGCAGGTGGTCGAAGGGTTAACCACCCACTAGCAAGCGAAGCCTCGGGCAAGAAGCCCGGGGCTTCGCCTTTGTCCCCTTCTTCGTCCAAACTGCAAACGGGCGAACGGCAAACGAGCGAAGAGCGAACGGGTTTCCGGCCATCTGAAATGCTGGCAGACTCTTGCATGCCCTTCGCCGGGGGCCGGCGCCAGGTCATAGCCCCACCGGCTTGACCGCCCGGCCATCTGATGCAGCACACTGCGATCCTGAATGCTGCCGGGGAGCGGACGTGCTCCAGGTATGTATCACGACCATCACTGTGGAGGTGTCACGTGTCCCAGTCTATCTCACAGCACATCGAGGTTGATGACGATTTAGAGGCGGTTCAACGTCTCTACCTGGAGCGAGGTTGGGGCGACGGCCTGCCGGTTATCCCTCCTACCCCCGAGCGGGTAGAGGCCATGATAGCGGGGACCAGCCTTCCCCCGGACCACATAGTGGCCGAGGTCCCGCCAAACTACGGCGCGGCAACCATCGAGAAGCTCGCGGTCAACGCCGTGATGGCGGGATGTCTGCCGGAGTACCTGCCGGTCCTGGTGGCCGCCATCGACGCCATCTGCGACCCGGTCTACAACCTCTACGGCACTCAAGCCACGACCCACCCGTGCGCCCCCCTCCTCATCGTTAACGGTCCCATCCGAAAAGCTTTGGGCTTCCACCACTCTTCGGGCGCCTACGGTCCCGGTTGGCGGCCCAACGCGACTATCGGCCGGGCCGTGCGTCTAGTTCTGTTCAATATAGGAGGAGGCTATCCGGGGGTGGGGGATATGTCCACCCAGGGTGCGCCCTCCAAGTATGGCTATTGCGTGGCTGAGAACGAGGAGGAAAACCCCTGGGAGCCGCTGCACGTGGAACGGGGCTTCCGGCCGGACCAGAGCACGGTAACGGTAATGGCCGGCGAGCCGCCCCACAACGTCCACGACCCCGCCGGGCGCACCGCCGAGGAAACCCTGACCGTCGTGGCGGGCGCGATGGCGGTTACCGGGGCCAACAACGCCTACAACGGCGGGGAAACCCTGCTCGCCCTGGGGCCGGAGCATGCTATAACCATCTCCAAGGACGGCTTCGGCAAACGGGAGATCCGGCAATGGCTGCATGAACACGCCCTGATCCCCCTGGAGCGGTACAGCCAAGTCCTGATGGAGGATCGCTTCGAGACCATCCCCGCTGAACCGGTGTCCATGGTGCGCATCCCCGACGAGCTGCTCATCATCGTCTTGGGCGGCCCCGGCAGGCATTCCTCGTGGGTGCCCACCTTCGGCGGCACCACCAAGTCGGTAACGCGAGAAATCATCTAGCGAGGCGGCGGTTCGCGCCCTTTCCACGGGTTGGACCGCCTCCCCGTAAGAGTGCACAAACATCGGCGCGGGTCCGTGAGGTCCCGCCGGTAAGCTTGACAGCGGATGACTGACAGCTTAGGCTGCAAAACATACTACTCAGCCCCGTGACGGGGCTTCAGGAGTTGAATCTATGGCCACGAGCACCATTGTCGTTCTCGATCCGACTGCTCCCATCCGGGACCTGCGTCATCCCAAGGCGCAACTTCTGGACGGTCTGGGCGGCCGTAAGATCGGTTTCCTCTGGAACCACAAGCCCAACGGCGACACCCTCTTCCAGCGGCTGGAGGAGCTGTTGCGGGAGAAGTACGAGATTGCCGACACCATGCACCGCCAGAAGCCTCACGCTTCCATTCCCGCCGAGGTGCAGGTGTACGACGAGCTGGCATCCAATGTCGACGCGGTGATCCTGGGCCTGGGGGATTGAGGCTCCTGCACGTCGTGGAGTATCCACGACGCCATCGAGCTGGAGCAGCGCGGCATCCCGACGATCACGGTGTGCACCGACCGCTTCAGGGTCCTGGGAGAGGTCGAGCGACGCTCCCTGGGCATACCCGAGTTGCCCATGGCCATCGCCGTACACCCCTTTGGCGGTCTGCAGGCCGACGCGGTGAAGGCCAAGGCCGACCTTCTACTAGACCAGGTGGTCGAAGGTTTATCCAACCACTAGGAATTAGGCCTCGGGCCTCCGGCCCGAGGTTTCACCTTTGCCCCCTTCCGGCCGAAGCGCCAACGGTTCCTGACCGTTTGACTCGCGGGCGGGCGTTGTGCCTGCGCCCCGCCGGGGACCTACGGGCGGCGTACCCGGTCAAACATCGAAACCGGGCCGCCGTCTCGCCACGGCAAAGCCGACTTGGTTGCCCGGCCAACTGGTTTAGCACACTCTTACCCTGAAAGCTGTTGTGGAGTTGGCATGCTCCAGCCAAGCTTCAGGACTCTCTCTGCGGAGGTGTCACGTGGCCCAGCTAAATTCGGAGCGTATCGAGGTTGCCGACGAGTTCGAGGCGGTGCAGCGGCTCTACCTGGACCGGGGGTGGAGCGACGGCCTGCCGGTGGTGCCGCCCACCCCGGAGCGGGTGGAGGCGATGATGGCGGGGACCAGCCTTCCCCAGGACCACATAGTGGGCGAGATTCCCCCCAATTTCGGCGCGGCCACCATCGAGAGGCTTGCGGTCAACGCCGTGATGGCGGGATGCCTGCCGGAGTACCTGCCCGTCGTGGTGGCCGCCGTCGACGCCATCACCGACCCCGTCTTCAACCTGTACGGCGCCCAGGCCACGACCCATCCGTGCGCCCCCCTCATAATCGTCAACGGTCCCATTCGGAAAGCTCTGGGATTTCACCACTCTTCGGGCGCCTATGGCCCCGGCTGGCGGGCCAACGCGACCATCGGCCGGGCCGTGCGCCTGGTGCTGTTCAACATCGGGGGAGGCTACCCGGGAATAGGGGACATGTCCACCCAAGGGGCACCCTCCAAGTATGGTTATTGCGTGGCGGAGAACGAGGAGGAGAACCCCTGGGAGCCGCTCCACTTGGAACGGGGCTTCCGGCCGGACCAAAGCACGGTGACCGTCCTGGCCGCCGAGCCGCCTCACAACATCAACGACCACACCGGGCGCACCGCCCCTGAAATCCTCACCATCGTGGCGGGGGCGATGGCCGTGTCCGGGGCCAACAACGCCTACACCGGCGGCGAAACCCTGCTCGTCCTGGGACCGGAGCATGCCGCGACCATCGCCAAGGACGGCTTCGGCAAGCGGGAGGTCCGGCAATGGCTGCATGAACACGCCCTGATCCCCCTGGAGCGGTTCAGCCACGACTTGATGATCGAGCGTTTCGGGAGCATCCCCGACGGACCGGTGCCCATGGTGGGTGACCCCGACGAGCTGCTCATCATGGTCATGGGCGGCCCCGGCAAGCATTCCTCGTGGGTGCCCACCTTCGGGGGCACCACCAAGTCGGTGACGCGGGAAATCATCTAGACGAGTATCTCGTAACCGGCTCGATACCCAATCCGTCACCCCGGCGAAGGCCGGGATCCAGTCCACGCTTACCTGGGTTCCGGCCTTCGCCGGAAAGACGGCCGCGGAGGGTGACGCAGGAGATTATCCAGGCTAGTATCCCGTAACTGGCCCGGTATCCAATCCGTCACCCCGGCGAAGGCCGGGGTCCACTCCACGCTTCTCTGGGTTCCGGTCTTCGCCGGAAAGACGGCCGTGGCGGTGACGCGGGAGAACACCTGGGCTAGTAGCTCGTACCCGGCTCGGTACCCAGTCCGTCACCCCGGCGAAGGCCGGGGTCCAGTCCGCGCTTCTCTGGGTTCCGGCCTTCGCCGGAAAGACGGTCGTGGGGGCGACGCGGGAAATCATCTAGGCTAGTATCTCGTAACTGGCCCGGTACCCAATCCGCCACCCAGCGAAGGCCGGGGTCCACTCCACGCTTCTCTGGGTTCCGGCCTTCGCCGGAAAGACGGCCGTGGCGGGTGACGCGGGAGATCATCCAGGCTAGTATCTCGTGACTCAGCGTTGCCGAGACCGCTCGTGGTGAGCTTGTCGAACCACCGGCCCCGCGCTCTTCGACAGGCTCCAGTGAACGGATGATTGTAACGGCCATATCCGGGCCTGGGCGCCTGCGACTGGAGCCGTCCACCGGCCAACCATGGACCTGACTGCGGCGCGGAGACCCGGGACACCGGCCTCGGACCCGGCTCAGGAACGGAAGTGAGGTATCACCTGCCGAGAGAACATCTCCATCTGGTTGTACATCCCCTGGGCGTCCGAAGCCAAGAATTTCATGTTGAAATCCCGGACGCCGGCTTCGATTCGATCCTCGACGCCCTTCACGCAGTCCCGGGGTGTGCCGGACAGGCATAGTGCCTGGGCAATGGATTCGGCGTTCCGCTCCGGCGTCACGTACCTCTCCCCCACGTTGGCCACGGCCACGGCCAGGGCCTCCTTCGGGTCGTCGCTGATGGCCGTCGGCTGGTTCAACCCCCAGTGAAAGCCCGTCAGGTCCCGTCCCGCCTCGGCGGCAAAATTGCGGACCGTTTCGTTGCTTTGCTTCAGGCGGCGCACTGTAAAGAGGTAGGGATACCATCCGTCACCCTGGAGCGCGGCGCGCCGCATGGCCGCGTCGCTGCGCCCCGACACCCAGATGGGAGGGTAGGGCTGCTGGGCGGGCCTTGGCACCAAGGTCACGTCGTCGAAGTCGAAGAACCGCCCGTGATGGGCGACCTTTTCTTCCGTCCAGAGCCGCTTCATGACCTCCAACATCTCGTCGGTCCGGCGGCCCCGGGTGCGTATCGAGACACCCATGGCGCCGAACTCCGCCTCCGTTCCCCGCTGACCGCTGATGCCGATGCCGAAGTCGAGCCGGCCGCCGGAGATCACGTCCAAGACCGCCAGTTCTTTAGCCAGCATGACCGGGTGGTACAGGGGCACGATGACGATCCCGGTCATGACCCGCACTTTGCGGGTAGCGCCGGCGGCGGCGGCCATGGCCGGAATCGTGAGGTAGGTGGGCCGGGGAGGGTTGCCGTCCATGAGGTGCTCGCCCGTGGTTACCCGGTCGAAACCCAGCTCCTCGGCCCGCCGGGCGAACTCCGCCACGTCCCAGTAATCTTCCACACCGAGATTGCAGCCAAACGTCACTTCCGGTGTCGCCATGGTGGCCCTCCGTAATCGAGTATGGTCCGACCCGCATTGTAGGCGCAGGCGCGGGCGAAGTCCATGGCGCCTCGCCAGGCAGCGCCGCAGCAACTCTCCGGGTTATACTGGGGTGGCAATCAGGAATGGTTACGGAGCGCTCATGAGAGGCAAGACCTGCCTGGTCACCGGCGCAACATCGGGCATCGGCAAGGCGGCGGCGCGGGAGTTCGCCCGCCGGGGGGCCACGGTGGTTGTGGCGGGGCGCAACCCGGAGAAAAGCGCGGCCACCGTTCAGCAAATCCGGCGGCAGACCGGCAACCCGTCGGTCGAGTTCCTGCTGGCCGACCTGTCGTCCCAGGGGCAGGTCTGGCAGCTTGCCGAAGACTTCAAGAGCCGTTACCAGCGGCTGGACGTCCTGGTCAACAACGCCGGGGCCATCGTGCTGTCCCGCCGGCAGAGCGTCGACGGCATCGAGATGACCTTCGCCCTCAACCATCTGAGCTACTTCCTGTTGACGAACCTGTTGTTGGACTCCCTGATATCCGGCAATCCCTCCCGCGTGATCAACGTCTCCTCCAGCGCTCACCAGCAGGCGAGCATCCACTTCGAAGACCTCCAGGGAGCGCACCGGTACCGGGGATGGCGCGCCTACGGGCGATCCAAGCTGGCCAACCTGCTTTTCACCTTCGAACTGGCCCGGCGGCTGGAAGGGACGGGGGTTACCACCAATGCCGCCCATCCCGGCCTGGTCGCGACCAACCTGCTGGCCAACAACGGCCCGGCCGGCCGCCTGATGAATCTCGGCCTTCGAGTGGCCGGCAGGGGCGTCGCGGCGGGTGCGGAAACGATAGTCTATCTGGCGTCTTCGCCCGACGTGGCGGGCGTCACCGGAAAGTATTTCGTGGAAAAGAAAGCGGTCCCATCGTCCCAGGCATCCCGCGACGCCACCGCCGCTGGACGGCTGTGGCGGATAAGCGCGGAGTTGACCGGGCTTGAGCTTCTAGGCTGACCCCTCAAAGCAGGGCTCGTTTGACAGCCTCCGGTTGCGGACGCATAATCTGGGAAATCAACGGCGAAAAGGAAGGAAGCGCATGGCAGAAACCGCGGACGTAGCAGTAGTCGGAGCCGGTGTGATCGGCTGCTCGGTGGCCTACTATCTGGCCCAGCAAGGCGCCAAGGTGATTATCGTCGAGCGCGAGGCCATTGGCAGCGGGGCCTCATTTCATGCCACGGGCTCCCTCCTGATGTTGGGCATGGAGTTTTCGGAAGGACCCCCCTTTCAGCTCGGCATGGCCGGCTATCACCTGTTCCCCGACCTGGTGCGCAGCCTGGAAGAGGAGACGGGGATGGACTTGCTATGCCAGCACCGTCCCGCCCTGCGGCTTGCCCTAGATGAGGAGGAGGAGAAGCTCCTCAAGGACCTCATGGTCTGGCAAGGGAAATACGTGCCCGTAAAATGGATCGACGAGAAGGACGTGCACCAGATAGAGCCCCGGCTAACGCCTAGCCTCCGGGGAGCAGTCTACGAAGAGGAATCGATCCAGTTGGACAGCTACCGTCTGACCCTGGCCCTGGCCCAAGCCGCGGAACAGAAGGGCGCCCAGATCCAACTCCGGGAGACGACCGGCCTGTTGACCCAGGACGGCCGCGTGACGGGTGTCCGCACGGCAGCCGGAGAGGTGTCTTGCGGCACCGTGGTGCTGGCGGCGGGAGCGTGGAGTTCCCGGTTCAGCAAGGAACTGAATTTCACGGTCCCGGTACGCCCCCTGAAGGGGGAACGCCTGATGCTCCGCTACGCCGGAGACCCCTTGCCGGTGCTGATCAGCTCGCCAAAACGAGGACACATGATCAGCCGGATGGACGGTCTGCTAAGCGTGGGCAGTACCGGCGGCCGGGACTACGACCAGAAGGAATGGTTCCTTGGCGAAGAGTTCGACCGGGTCCCCAGCGAGACCGCCAAAGTAGAGCTGCTCCAGCGAGCCATCGACGTGTTCCCGGCGCTGGAAGGGGCCGAGCTGGTCCAACAGCTAGCGGGCTCCCGGCCCTTGAGCCCCGACCAATTGCCCATCATCGGCCCGGTGCCCGGCTGGCAAGGGGTAGTGCTGGCCACCGGCCACGGCACCAAGGGGATCCACCTGGGCCCCATCACCGGCAAGAACGTGGCCGAGTACATCCAGAATGGCTGCACCCAGGTGCCCGAGGAGATTGAGACCTTCTCGCCCGGCCGGTTCAGTGACACCGAGGAGGCGGACTTCTACGCGGCCGGCATGAACGCGGAGGAGTAAATCCGATCCGCACCAACCCCGGCGAAGGGAGGCCTGAAAGTGAAGCGCGCGGTCGAATTCTACAGCGAGGGGTTCAAGCTTCAGGGTGACGTGTTCACCCCGGAGGGCTTGCCCCGGGGAGAGCGGCGCGCGGCGGTCGTGCTATGCCACGGGTATACCGGCGTCAAAGACCTCTATCTGCCGGATAACGCCGCGGCCCTCAATGCGGCCGGCTATGTGGCCATGGTCTTCGACTACAAGGGCTGGGGTGACAGCGAGGGGGCCCGCAGCCGCCTCGTCCCCTACAGCCGGGTAATCGACGTGCAGGCCGCTATCACCTTCCTCGGCCTTCAGCCGGAGGTGGACCCCGATAGAATCGGTCTCTACGGCACCAGCTACGGAGGGGCCACGGTTTCCTGGGTCGGCGCGGTGGACCAGCGGGCCAAGTGCATCGTGAGCGTTGTCGGCATCGGAAACGGGGCTCGATGGATGAGCCGGGTCCGGCGGGTCGACGAATGGTTCGACCTGCTGGAGCGCTCCAAGGCCGATCGGGAGAAAAGGGCGACGACGGGGGCCTCGGAACCGATGGAACGCGCCGAGATACTGCTGCCCGACCGGCAGTCGGCCCGGCTGGCCGAAGCCGCACGGCGCAACAACCCGGCGGCGGTCGGCACCATACCCCTGGAGTACGTGGACGACACCATGGGCTTCAACCCCGAGTGGATCGTCGACAAAGTGTCGCCCCGGCCCATCCTCTTCATCACCTCCGACAACGACCGGCTGGTCCTGCCCGAGGAGTCGGAACAGCTCTACGCCCACGCCAAGGAGCCCAAGAAGCTGGTGATCCTGAAAGGCTACGGCCACTACGAGGTATACCAGGAGCCGGCCTTCGGCCAGGTGATGGCCGCAACCCTGGACTGGTTCAACCAGTACCTGCCGGCCCGGGGTTAGACACGGGGTTAGACGCGAGGTTAGACATTGAAAGATGACATCGCTCGGGCCCTCGCGCGGGACCGCACCATCGACATCACCACGACGGGGAGGAAGACGGGACAGCCTCGCCTCACGGAGATCTGGTTCCACAACGTCGAGGGGAGGCTGTATATCACCGGCACGCCGGGCCGCCGGGACTGGTATGCGAACCTGCTGGCCCACCCTGAGTTCACTTTCCACCTCAAGGAGAGCGTCCGGGCCGGCCTCTCCGCCACTGCCAGGCCAATATTGGACGACGCCCAGCGCCGGGAAATATTTGCCAAGATCCACCGCAAGCTGGAGGCCGCCAGGGACCTGGATGCATGGGCAGCCTGCAGCCCCCTGGTGGAGGTAGAGCTGGCGTCGAGAGCATAAGGGACACCCCATTACTTCTCGCCGATGGTGTGCGTTACAAGTACCGTTCGCCCTGAGCTTGTCGAACCACCGCCCGGCACCCTTCGACAAGCTCAGGGCGAACGGATGAAGTAACGGCTAATTCCGGGACCTGGACTAGCCAATCTCCGCCAGCATTTCCTCGATGGCCTGGTTGACCGTGTCGGGACGTTCCGCCATGGGAAAATGGCCGGCCCGTTCCAGCTTCAGGTACCGGGACCCGGGCACCGCCTGGTGGATCTCCACCTCGTACTCCGGCGGCGCTCCGGGGTCGTCCACACCCCGGATAAGGACCAGCGGCGGCTTGAGGCCCCCGATGCGGTCGCGCACGTCGAACCGGTCGATGGTCACCAGGTCGTTGTACTGGGAGATCGGCCCCACCTGGGCGTGGCGCTCGAGGAGGCGGTCCCGCAACCCTGGCTCCACCCACTTCATTGCATGGCGCTGGAATTCGATCCATTCCCGGTACGCTTCTGGCTCCTTCGCCGCCTGCAGCCGCATATCCAGGGTGCCTGGCTTCCGCTCTTTGGGCCGCATGGACACCGTCATGAGCACCAGCCCCTTGACCTCGTCCGGGTAGTCCAGGCCGTATTGGAGGGCGACGCAGGCCCCCAGGGTGAAACCCACCAGCACCAGATCGTGGTGCCTGTCCTGGGCCCACAGCCATCCCCGCAGCCAATCGGTGTAGCGTTCCACGTTGGGGCAGGGCTTCCCGGACAGATGCCCCGGCAGGTTGGGCGCGAGGCTGCCAGGAAAGTGGCTGAGCTGGTTTTCGAAACCGTCGGCGCAGGCTCCGGCGCCGGGCCCGTGGATGAAAACGAGCTGGGTCATGGGGCCATTCCTCCCTTCTGCCGTCCCTCTCCGAAACGGCTAAACATGATCGATGGATGGGTCAAGTTCCTCGTTGGCTCAGCCATCCGTTCGCAGAACAGGGGTTCAGCTTCGAAGCAACGACGATCTCCTCGATTGTGCTGCCGCGCCCATTCTAGCACGGGCTCAGTCGCACACTTGGAGCGGTTGACCCGGCGAGCACCGGCCCTTGACACGTCAGACCGCGAAACTTAGACTGCGGGTGCCTGCTGCATTGGCCCGCGGCCGGTCCCGCGTGGCCAATCGAAGAGACCACGACTGAGAGAAAGAGTGACCATAATGGCAGTTAAGAGCCGCTTTCGCGTCATAGTCGATCAGGAGAAGTGTGTTGGCTGCGACCTGTGCCGGCTTCGCTGTTCCTTCAGGTTCACCAGGACGTTCCGGCCCTCGGAAGCAAAACTATCGGTCAACTGGAACGAATCGGACCGCAGCTACGATGTCTTTCTGCACGATGACTGCGACCACTGTAGCCTGTGCGTGAAGTATTGCGTCTATGGAGCGCTCCTCGTCGAGACGGCCGCCAGGGAATAAAGAGGGATCAACGTCTGCGGCGGCCCCCACCAACAGAGTGAGCCGCTTTGAGACCGAGGTGCTCGCCCAGCCGGAGAACCTCGAAGGACTGGCACTCCTGAACGCCCGGTGGGTGCAGCAGGGGATGGCCCGCACATCTCATCGGCGCATCATCTTGGACATGGACAGCTCCGAGACCCCGGAGTACGAGGAGCAGGAAGGGGTCGCCCAGAGCCTGCCCTGAGCTCGCCGAAGGGTGGACTGGCACCAGGATGAGCTAAATCCGAGGGTCGGGTTCGTCGTCACCAACCTCAACCTACCGCTGGAAGGCGCAACCCACTTCTAGAACGCGTGGGGCAAGGCCGGGCAGTGGATCAAGGAAGGCAAATACGCCCTGAACTGGACGCGGCTCTCGTGTCACAGGCTCGTTGCTAACCAGGTTAGGCTGTGGCTGTTTGTACTGGCCTACCCGCCTGCGGCGGAGGCAACTTCATGAGAAGGCTGACTTTGCCAGAGTCAGTGAACCACTGGTCACTGCGAAGCGTGCAGACCAAGCTCATCAAGACCGGTGGACTGTTTGTGCGACTGCTGCCCATTGAACGCCAATTCACGACGCCACCAGATGGTTTTTGAGCTTGACGGGAAGGTTGAAGGCACTCGTGAGTGATACTACGATGGCTTTCGTCGAAGATGGTGAAGTGCTTGGGTCCGGGCAGCTTGATATGGGCAAATCCGGTTAAGTGATGTTGGCATCTGAATTCCTCAGACGTGGTGGTTTTTGTCTACTTGCGTTTGAAGCTCTATTAGGTGTCGCTCATCTTCTCTGGCCGGAGTTTCGCTGGGGGCAGGGACGGCAGTCCTATTTCAACTTCGACAACAGCTTGACCCTGGCGTCCTGGATTATCAGCATGCAACTCCTCGGCGTCGCCGTGCTGGCGCTGATTGGCTCTTATCGCGATAGGTGGGAACGAGCTACGGCCCGTACTGAGCGAAGTCCAAATGACAGTTCTCAAACGGCCTGGGGTTGGATCGCCTTCGCGGTTGTTGCTCTCGCACTCTCCTTCGCTGAAATGACGCGGATCCACACGCGCTTCGAGCTGTTGGGGCTCCCGGATCCAAATGTGTCCGAACAGCTTTGTTGGCAACCAGCACAAATGGGACAGTTTGGGACCCGAGAAATCAGGTGTGCGGTAGAGCCTGGGTGAACTCCCTGAGGGTCCGGTTATGAAGCCTTGGCCTGTCGATGGTTTGAGCCTTCACCTCGGCGGCTGTGACCTTAATGTTTTCCGACTGGGATACATCTGCTCCTTTCTGGAATTAATCTACCTTCATTCCAGGAGCTCACGCCACTTCCACTCTCTCGGGTTTTCTCACACCCTAATGTGTCCCATTTTCGCTGACGGTTTACACCGTTTACGCGGACAGCTGTTCTCCCGGCAAACCAGCAAGGTCCGTGAAATGATTCTTGAGTTGTACCCTCACGGATCGGCCCCCAAAATCCACGTGGTCTCGCATGACCTAGACACTTGTGTTCTGTGACTGTCATCTTCGGGCGTTTAGCGCTCCATCCCAGGCGGGATTCAAGGGTTATGTGGTGCTGACAAAGCGCAAGATTACAGTTACCTGGGGTTGGACCAGAATTGACGGCCTAGGGGGCTAATGCTATGGTTCAACCCGTCACCGATGCACCATCGAGTCAGGTGCATGTGATTTGATCTGGGAAATCCCAGACAAGAGCATCGATCAAACCTCACTGCAGAGCAGGCGGAGAACTCGGACTTATGAGCAACTCAATTTAATTTCCCCGCGTCCTTCGTGATCTCCAAGGTCAAGTTAAGGGCTTTGAGAAAGGATGGGACCTATGGGCCGATTGGGCTATGAGGCGATGGTTACTCGGCATGACATTGCAGCCGGAGGTGTTCCTTTTCTTTGCCGACGCGGCCAACCTCGGAACGATAACGGCGAGCTGGATCAGGTTCGAAGTGTTGACGCCGCTGCCGGTCGCTATGGCGTCGGGAACTCAAACCAACCACCGGCTTCGTTATCGCGGCGTTCTGATGAAATAGAGCAGCGAGATCGTGAAGTGGAGCCCACCGAGTTGATTCGTCGACAGTCAGGCGGCGGGACCCTATCGCGTGTGGGTTTATTAGCATGCTTTCGAAGAGCCTGACAGAGGAATGCTAGCCTCGGATCGCCTCAAGTACGCGGTAGTCAGCGGCACCCTGGTGAGTGTGCTGCTCGTCTGGCAGGACGTGGAGCACATATTCAAGTACCGGCAGGGGAGACTGGCCGAGGCCTTCGGCGGGCGACCGGAGATAGCCGGTCGTAAGAGCTAGGGACGTGTTTGGCCTACTTGCATCAATCGCATCCTCACGCCGAGGCATCATCGGCATAGTGGTGACGTGGATTGTGATGACCTGCGTTATCATTGTTGTCGCACCTCGGCTCGACGACGTGACCACCAACGAGGACGAGGAGTTCCTTCCGGGTGGTGCGGAAGCGGTCAGAGCGATCGAGCTTGCCGAAGAGAAATTCCCTCGTGGTCAGGGCACGCCCGGGATCGTCGTCATTCATCGAATCTCGGGCCTCACGGAGGCCGACATGGCAGTCGCCGCTGAAATCGACGGCAGGCTGAGGTCGGCCCAGGCGCCCGACCGGTTTGAGACGGTGCTCTCCGCCTTTTCCAATCCGCAGGCGGCGGACAGGTTCAAGTCCGCGGACGGCCGAACGCTGACACTTGTGGTCTCTATCGCGGGGAACCTGGCCGACGACGAGTTTGGCGAGGCTGTCGATTGGCTACGAGAGACTGCGCAAGGTGCAGTCGAAGGGACCGAGCTCCAGGTGGCTGTGACAGGGCCGGCAGGCATCCTCACGGACGCGGTCAAAGTCTTCTCGACGATAGATGTCCGCGTAACGCTGTTTACGGTCGTGCTGGTGCTGGTGCTGCTTCTGGCGATCTACCGCTCGCCGCTATTGGCGCTGCTGCCGCTGTTCGCGATCGGCTGGGCCCTCGTCTTAGCGCGGTCCATAGCGGCCCTGCTAGCCGACAACCTTGGCCTGGCGTTGAACGGACAGGTCACGGCGATCATGTCGGTGCTCGTGTTCGGCGCAGGCACTGACTTCACGTTGTTTATCATCTCGCGATACAAAGAGGAGCTCGTCCGCCAGCCAGATCGGTGGGGCGCAATGCGCGTAACGATGGCCAACATCGGTCCGGCGATCGGTTCGAGCGCGGGCACGACGATCGTCGCCATGGCGGCGTTGCTGCTGGCGCTCGACGGATCGCTAAACGCGCTTGGCCCAATGCTGGCTGTTGCCGTGTTCATCACTCTAGCGGCGGGACTTACGCTGATACCGGCCCTGGCGGTGATCATGGGGCGCGTGGCTTTTTGGCCCGCCGACCCGACAAAAGCGCCGGCAGCTGGCCGGTCTGGGTTCTGGACCCTTGTGGCGAACGCGGTGGCAAGGCGTCCCGGTCTGTTTGTAGCCGCAACCACTCTGGTGCTGGCTGCGATGGCGATGGGGATCGTGACCCTGAAACCTAGCTTCAACTTCTTCGAGGGGCTGCCGGAAGACACAGACTCGCGTGTGGGCTTCGAACTCTTGCAAAAGAGCTTCCCTCCAGGCGAGCTCGCGCCGACTGAGGTCTACGTGGCTACCGAGGAAGGCTCCATCTACGACAACCTCATGGCAGTAGAAGGCCTCTCGGTCGAGCTGGCGGGTAACCCGCTCGTGGTCAGCACTGCCGGGCCGACTCGGCCAGCCGGTGAAACGGTGCCGATGGGCGTGAGCATTTTCCAGTCGTCACTGCAGGCGATGCCCGACGCGGTCCTTTCCGGCCAGCTACCGCCGGTTGGCCTCTCCCCGGAACAGATGGGAGTCTACGTCCTCTATCAGGCAAGCGATCGATTCGTCTCCTCGGACGGGACGACGGCGCGCATCGAACTCGTGTTTGGTGCGGACCCCTATGGCGTCGGCGCCATGGATGCCATTGAGGCCGTCAGAGAATCTGCCCGGAGCTTGGTGGCTAATAGCACCCTCGCCGGCGCGGAGGTGGTCGTGGGCGGACCTACCGCGATCCAGACCGACGCGCGGGCGACGCTGAACCGCGACATCCTCTTGATCGCGCCTATCGTGGTCGTGGCAATCTGGCTGATTCTCGCGGCGCTTGTGCGCAGCGTCGTTGCGCCGACTTACCTCGTCGCGAGCGTTCTGCTCAGCTTCGCGGCAGCGCTTGGGCTATCGATCTTCGTGTTCCAGAACGTTCTAGGCCACTCTGGGGTCAGCTATCGGACCTCAGTGTTCATGTTCATATTCCTGGTGGCACTCGGGGCCGACTACAACATCTACATCATCTCGCGGGTCCGGGAAGAAGTCGCGACTCGGGGCCTGATAGAAGGTACTCGCTATGCGATCAGCCGGACGGGTGGGGTGATAACTTCGGCTGGCATCATTCTGGCCGGCACCTTCTCGGTGCTAACCACGCTGCCATTGCGGGACATCTTCCAGCTCGGCTTCGCGGTGATGCTGGGAGTGCTGATCGACACGTTCATCGTCCGTGGCCTTCTGGTGCCCAGCATCGTGCTCGTGCTCAAGGATTGGAACTGGTGGCCTTCAAAACGGAGAGGGCATAAAGGGTCCTTTGCCCGGGACGACTCATTCGATCCAAGGATCGGCTGACTGTCGTTTGAGCCCGCAGTCGATGTTCCTTCATCGCATCCCTCCTCCACGCATGGTTAAGGACCCAAGCAACGCCGGCTGGTGTTGGGTCCGCTTTCTCGATCTCAGGTGTCTATGGGCCCCGGCCCGCCCGGCCTCACGATTATCGTGGCCACCCTGTCGCGCAGATCGGTCGAGAGCCTGCTGAGTTCAGCGATGCTGCGGCTCGCAGACTCGACCGCTTTGTGACGGAATCCCGTCGCCGCATCGATGACTTCGACGAAATCGTCATGGGCATGCGTTATCTGCCCAATAGCGATAGCCAGAGCAATATGCTGAGACCCTATGGCCGGCGTTCAGGCTACAAGTCGGGTGGCACAAAGACCGGGGCAGGTCATCCCTCCGTTATACTGTAACATGCCTAGTCAGAGCCTAGGCCATGCGCTCCCACCCGTGATCTTCCTCCCCTTCCCGTCCATGATTTGGGCCACGTGCCCTACAAGATCACCCCTTCATCGTGCAGAGTCTCTATCTCATCCCAGGTGTAGCCCAAAAGCTCAATCAGGACCTGTTCGGTGTTCTCACCATGGGCGGGGGCCATCTTCCTAGTGGAAAGGGGGGTCTTGGTGTAGGTGACAGGCGTTTGGAGCCACTTGGTGGGGCCGAGCACCGGATGGTCGAAGTCGACGATATAGTTGTTGGCGATGACCTGGGGATCGTTCACGAGGTCCAGGGTGTTCTGCACACACCCGTAGATCAGGTCGCCACCCTCGGCTAGAATCCGGTCCCACTGGCCGCTGGTCTTGGTGATAAAGACC
>Ga0187827_10000700_pt1 | contig 51700 bp, 49 predicted proteins | sample ETNtaG_39_FD_167969 | JGI IMG/M metagenome (GOLD analysis project Ga0187827, IMG submission 167969) | Marine microbial and viral communities from oxygen minimum zone, Eastern Pacific Ocean - ETNP2014_SV_150_PacBio MetaG (Illumina Assembly) | ecosystem: Environmental > Aquatic > Marine > Hypoxic...
CAGGGGGTGGAGGAGTATCAGGGGGTGAAGGTAGCGTCCCGGCAACAGGAGGTGAAGGCGCCAGAGGGATTGGTGGATCTGGCGGAGCACTCGGGGATGTTGTCTCCACGCCGATTCCTCACGTAGAGCTTCAGCAGTGGTTGTCAACGAATATCGGTGATCGCGTCAATTTTGCCCTAGATAAATACAGCATTAGCCAAGCGGCTGCCACACGCCTTGAGAGACAGTCCGTCTGGCTCAAGGACAACCCCGCAGTGAGCATCACCATCGAGGGGAATTGCGACGAACGTGGCACCCGCGAATACAACCTCGGCCTTGGTGACCGCCGGGCTAATGCCGTCAAGAATTACCTGGTAGCTCTGGGGATAGATGCCTCACGCATTAACACCATCAGTTTTGGCAAGGAAAGTCCCATGATTCTCGGTTCCAACGAAGACGCCTGGGCCCAGAACCGGAACGCTCAAACGATTGTATACTAGCGATAGTCAGTCCTCTTTTGGTTCGGCTAACACTGGCGTCCCTCGGGGCGCCAGTGTTTTTTGACTTCGTGGTCAGGATCAAAGGGGTGAAGACGGGGAAAGACAGCCACCCAGTCTCAGTGGCCCTGCCCGTGTGGCAAGCCCCGTCGCATCATCCAGTTCCACATACATTGCACACAACGTCGCCTCGCCTTCTGCCGGGGTTAGACGCTCGCCAGGCACCTTTTTTACAAAGCGGGCAATGGCTGCCTCCTTTTTCATGCCGATAACCGAATCATAATCGCCGCACATACCGAGATCTGTCTGGTAGGCGGTGCCACCGGGAAGTATCCGGGCGTCAGCGGTGGGAACGTGGGAATGGGTGCCGAAGACCACCGAAACACGACCATCGAGAAAATTTCCCATGGCCGTTTTCTCCGACGTAGCTTCGCCGTGCACATCCACCAGAATTGCATCCACCGACTTTGCGAGTCTGTATTTGGTCAGTTCCACCCCGGCACAGGAAAAAGGATCATCTAGCGCGTTCATAAAGAGCCGCGTCATGAGGTGTAACAGTAGTACCTTTCGTCCGTCGCCCAGCGTAAAGACTGCGGAACCACGCCCCGGCGTACCTTGCGGATAATTATGAGGTCGTAGCAGGCAGGGGTCGCTATCAATATAAGAGATGATCTCGCGCTGGTCCCAGACGTGGTTGCCAGTAGTGATAGCATCAGTTCCGGCTTCGTAGAACTGCCTGCAGATCTTTTCAGTGATACCGAATCCCCGTGCCGCGTTTTCACCGTTAACGACGACAAAATCGAGGCCCAGATCGGAACGCAACCGTGGCAACTGCTCACACAAAACGGTGCGCCCCGAACGGCCGGCCACATCGCCGCAACAGAGCACTTTCATGGGCCTTCTCCTTCTGACATCCCAGCTTCTCCGATCGTGTTCCAGGTTGGGGTGTGCATCACACCGCTTTCAGTCACTACCATGTCAAGGGGCTGATCCCCGTCGTGGCGGGGCACAGGGTCACATTGCTGTGCCGCGTAAGCAATGCCCACGGCTACGAGCTGTTGTCTGTTTTTGGCCCGAAGGGCGGATATGGTGCGATCGTAATATCCGCCACCATAGCCCAGGCGATAGCCATCTTCATCGAAAGCCAGTAACGGCACTAAGAGCAGTTCAGGCACCAATGTCCGCACATCTTCGTCTGGTACGGGTATAGCGAAACCTGCTTCCTTCAATTTCAGTCCCGGTCGCCACTCCCGAAACAAAAGTGGTTTTGTCCTTCCCACCATCACCGGCAAGCAACAGGGATGCCCCCGTCCGTGAAGATGAGAAAGCAGCGGGATCACATCGATTTCGCTACGCACCGGCCAGTAGCCGGAAATAACCATCCCTCGAGGTGGCGTACAAACACCGAGGAAATGCCGCATCACTGCTCGACCCGCGTCTTGTGACGCACCGGCCAGAGCCGCCTCATGGGCGCGACTGCGGCATTCAAGCGCCATTACCCGCGCCTCGCGTTTGGTATCATCTATGGACATGGTTCGGGGAAAAAGCCGCAATGGAAATAATAGGGCGGGGCCGCGCTGGCCGTTGGGTCATGGACATCCTCTTGAGCCTGCAATGCAGGTGGACACCATATACCGAAACCACGGCCCCGGCAGGGACGGTTCCCAACAGGAAACTATTGGCCCGAGGGATGAAGCAACCTAACGCGCCACGCAGCGCCCGCCTTGCCGGGGATTTTAAGATTGCTCCAGACGCGAAGCAATAGCTTCGATACGCTGGGCAAGGTGGTCAATCCCTTCAGCGAGCTCCTTATCGTCCTCGGGAGAGGAATCCTTCTGGGAAGGCAAATCACCCACAGACTCTTTCATTTCTGCCAGTTCGTCAGCCACCAGCAGGCCGGCCATCACCAGCAGCCGGTTATCGCCCACCTGTCCCACTTCACCCACCAGGTCCTGTACTTTTTGATCGATACCCATGGCAAGGTCCTGGATGCGGTCTTCCTGTCCGTCGTCACAGGCGATGGTGTAATTCTGGCTGTTGATGGTGATGGAAAGCTGGCTCATTTTCAGGACTCCAGAACTTCCTTGATTTGCGCGATGGTGGAATCGAGACGCTCGGAAACGGTGCGGGCGGTATCCTGCAATGCCTCGCGCTCGGCCTTCAGGGAGGCAAGTTCCCCGGCCTGGGCCGCCGTCAAGGCGCTTCTATCCTGGGACAGAGCCTCAAGCCGGGACACCGCCTTGTCAAGACGTTCCCTGGCTTTTTTTACCTTGGACTTCGCCATGGATTCATCCCCGCTCCCCTTTGCACCGCCGTCTTTCCAATGAAGATACGCTTCACCCGCAGAGAGCGTCAACCGCGTCCCCCTCCCAGATAATACTCTTACGAGGAAAAAGAGATCACTTTTCCCCTTTCAGCTGCCATGATAGTTGACGCCGCGTATCGGCAACGGCATCTTGCCCCTCGCAGAGAACACGGTATACATAAACGCCGCGTCACTTTTTCCCTTCACCATGGCCAGGCAGGAGAGTGTGGATGGCTGTTCGTCTCGCGATCAATGGATTTGGGCGTATTGGACGCCTTACGTTGCGGGCTCTACACGAGTCCGGACGCAGGGATCTGGAAGTGGTTGCCATTAACGACCTCGGGCCCGTCGAAACTAACGCTCACTTACTAAAATACGATTCCGCCCACGGCCCCCTGCCCGGAGAAGTGGTGGTGGGCAAAGACTTTATTGATCTCGGGCATGGTCCCATAAAGGTCATTGCCGAGCGCAACCCTGCAAAACTACCGTGGAAAGACATGGATGTGGATATCGCCCTGGAATGCACGGGTCTGTTTAGTAAGCGTGAACAGGCCTCCCAGCACTTAGAGGCGGGAGCCAAGCGGGTGCTGGTTTCCGCCCCGACGGATGGAGCCGATATCACCGTTGTCTACGGAGTCAATCACGACAAACTCGAAGATACCCACACCGTAGTTTCCAACGCATCCTGCACCACCAATTGCCTAGCTCCAGTAGCCTTTGTCCTCAACAACGCCATCGGCATCGAACGCGGTTACATGACCACTATCCACGCCTATACCGGCGACCAGAAAATCGTCGACACCTTGCATTCAGACCTGCACCGGGCGCGAGCCGCGGCAAATTCCATGATTCCTACCTCCACCGGCGCCGCCCGTGCCGTGGGGCTGGTGCTACCGGAGTTAAAGGGTAAGCTGGACGGATCAGCCATCCGCGTGCCCACCATCAACGTGTCCCTAGTGGACCTTACCTTTACGCCCGGGCGTGACACCAGCGCCGAGGAAATAAACCAAGCCATTTCAAAAGCTGCCAATGGGAACCTCAATGGCATCCTTGGCATTTCTGATACCCCCCTCGTATCTATCGACTTCAATCATAACGCCAACAGCTCTATTTTTGATGTGACCCAAACCCAGGTCATCGAAAATCGTTTCTGCCGGATTCTGTCCTGGTACGATAACGAATGGGGATTTTCAAACCGCATGCTGGACACCGCGGCAGCGCTTGGGAAACTCGGGTAGAGGTAGTCGGGGGCAGGCCTCCTGCGCCGGGTATAGCATGAACCAATACGGAATAAGGATTACTCAGGCTTTACTTGGGCTCCGACTAGGGTGTCAACACTTAGAACGCAGCCCCCGTTCTCATGAAACATCGCGTCATTATCATTCACAACCTTGAACACGCCCGCGCGGCGCTGGCTGTGGCGGCGCAGTGCCGAGTTCCTATCGCCATCGCCAGCGCGCCTTTTGCCGCTGCCTATGCGGGAGCCGCCTGGTTCCGCAAGGTGGTTGAGAAGGCCGTAGCCGAACGACCTGACATACCACCTGGGTCTGTTACCGCCGTACTTGATTGCGGCGACGAACCGGGGCTTGCCGTGAGCGCTCTTCGGCAGGGAATAAAAATCATCAACTACAACGGCAATGCTGCTAGCTGTAGGAAAATCATTGCCATTGCCACTGAATTCGGGGCAGAGGTGTGGAAAGGAGAGATGGATTCTATTGATCTGGGTGCGGTAGACAATGCGACGGAGTCCTGTCGTCAATGGTTGGAAAAGTGGTCGAAAAAAGGCCCCTGAAGTGATTACTTGCCAACTCTATCTCATCACCCCACCGCAATTCGATCCCGTTTCCTTCGGCGAAACACTTGCTACCGTCCTCGACGCCGGAAAGGTGGCCTGTGTACAGATGCGCCTGAAAGACACAGAGGATGAGGCCATTCTTCGCGCCGCAGAGGCACTACAGCCTGTGTGCCGTGACCGTGGTGTAATGTTCCTTCTGAACGACAGACCAGACCTCGCCAGGGAGACGGGGTGCGACGGTGTTCACGTCGGCCAAGGGGATACAGCCTGCGCTGAGGCCCGTGGCCTGCTTGGGAAAAGTGCCGTTATCGGCGTCTCCTGCCACGGCTCGCGCCAACTCGCCATTGATGCCGTTGGAGCCGGGGCTGATTACGTAGCTTTCGGTGCTTTTTTCCCCACCACTACGAAAAAAACCAAGGGGAACCCGCCCCCAGACATCCTTTCCTGGTGGCGAGACATCGGCAATGTGCCCGCCGTTGCCATCGGCGGCATCACCCTAGACAATGCACCATCCCTGATTGTCGAGGGAGCCGATTTCCTGGCTGTGGTTTCCGCAGTGTGGGACCACGAACACGGACCCGCCAATGCGGTCAAAGCGTTTAACAAAGTGATATCGGAAACCACCGCTTAACGGCTCCGGCTCATTCCGCTGTCCTCTCCCCGTCATCAACTGGCACCTAGAGCACATCCCCTATATGTACTACGCACAGGAACTGGGCATCATCAGCCGGTTGAAATCCCAAGACAACGCCAGCGCTTTGAGGCAAGCCTGTTTCAAGGACTGTTGTAAAATCCCTGTCTATGGAAACGTCCGTGCTCTAAACCCCCCGATGCAATTACCGATTGGCCCCGAAACGGCGGCGTTGCCTCCGCCGAGCCGGAGTGATAGTTTCTGCGCCGCATTTCTCCTGCAGCAACTATTTTACCAACAAACCGTGGGTCTTCCCCATGAAAATTCAGGCTAATACTATCCGTCCCGGAAACGTCATCGAATACCAAGAGCACCAATACACCGTTCTTAAGATCAATGTGTTCAAGGCGGGTAAGGGGGGCGCCTTTATCCAGGTGGAGATGCGAGACATCCAGTCGGGGCTCAAGACCAACGAGCGCTGGCGCACCAACGACAGTGTAGAAAAGCTGAACGTGGAGGAACGGGCCTGTACTTTCCTCTTCGCCGACGGCGAAATTCTTACCTTCATGGACACCGAGACCTATGAACAGATAACCATTCCCCGCGACGCCCTGGGCGATTCGGTGGGGTTTCTCCAGAATGGCATGGAGGTCACGGTGGACTTTATCGAAGGCAAATCCATTGCGGTACAGCTGCCGCAAACCGTCGCCATGACCATTAACGAAGCCGATCCGGTGGTAAAGGGCCAGACAGCGTCTTCCTCTTACAAACCGGCGGTACTTGAAAACGGCATGCGTATCATGGTGCCGCTCCATATCGCTGCCGGCACTAGAGTAGTGGTCAACACTTCCGACGGCACCTACGCCGAACGGGCCAAGGACTAGGGCGGCTCCTAGCTGCCATATACCCCATGCCTGCTACTTCACCCATCCTCGTTGTTATGATCGCCGCAGTACGTAAGGCGGCACGAAAACTAGTGCGTGATTTCGGTGAAGTCGAACAGCTTCAGGTGTCTTTAAAAGGACCTGCCGATTTCGTCTCCCAGGCAGACATCCAGACGGAAAAAATCCTACATGAGGAACTGAGCCGGGCGCGACCCGATTTCAGCTTTCTGCTCGAGGAAGGCGGCGTTATCACGGGCAAGGACCCGAATAACTATTGGATTATAGACCCCTTGGACGGTACCATTAATTTTCTTCACGGCTTGCCCCACTTTGCCATTTCCATCGCCCATGAGAGCAGCGGCGTATTGAATGCCGGGGTTATCTATGATCCCATTCGCGACGAAATGTTCCAAGCCGAACGGGGTAATGGTGCCTTTCTCAACGACCATAGGCTGCGGGTTTCGGCCAGACGGACGCTTGAAGATTCAGTGCTAGCGACCGGCATCCCTTGTCTCGGCCATGACCACGGCCCCGCTTGTCTTGATATGCTTTCAGCGGCCATGGGTGCCTGCGCTGGCGTTCGCCGGTTCGGCGCGGCGACTCTTGATCTGGCCTATGTAGCAGCGGGACGCTATGAGGGATTCTGGGAAACCGGACTGAAACCTTGGGATTTAGCCGCCGGAATCCTTTTGGTTCGCGAAGCCGGAGGCATGGTGAGCGACCTCAAGGGCGGCAAAACCATGATGAAAAGCGGTGATATTATCGCCACCAATGATCTTCTCGACCAACCCATCACCCGTCTTCTGCGCGACGCCACCGGAAAAAAAGGAAAACAGGGCAAAGGCTGAAGACCCTCTGCCTCACTTAACCTGTTGTCCCACCACCATTCCCTAGGCTATTGTCAAACAATCAGACAACCAGTGGGGTTCCACCCCGGCACAGTTCTGACACATTCCTGTTTTTCTATACGGAAATTTTTCTATACGGAAAGACTATAATGGGTCGGTGCCGCCGGGTGAGTAGGGTATGTCGCGAAGGACGCGTGGAGGGAACGACAATCACATGTGGGATTTTAGTCCCTTAGCGTGGCAACGAAGGGCTGGACGTGCCTTGTGTCTGTACCTTCTTGCCTTTCTCACTGCTATCTTATTTCTGCCCGCAGGTTCGGGGATAGCCTTGGATACTTCTGTGGTAGGCAGAGGTGGCATACCCGAAGTAGAAATCGACCTCAGCGCTATCGAATTCCCCAGGGGCCGTGTCGAAGATTCTGTTTCCATTGGAACATTCCAGAGCAAAGACCTGTTAATGCCAGGATCGAGGGTTGCCCCTGGTAAACGTATTGTTCTGACCCCGCCGGGATCACAACCCGCAACCAAGGTGCCCAAGGTTAAGCTTCCCCGGGAAGGCCATGCTAAAGCCAGCGCGCCCAGATTGAAATTGATTATTCCGAAGATTTCAAGCATGAAACCAGTCATGCCTAAACCACCCAGGGCAAAGCCACACACACCCGCAAAGGCTAAAAAACAGGCTCCCGACACAACCACCGAAACAGCCGCCACGCCTCCAGAACCGCCCCCGTCTCCGGAAGTAGACACAAAACCGGAACCCGCACCAAAGGTACCAGCAACAACCACGGAGGCCCTTGACGAGGCAAAACCGGCACCTGTTGCACCCCCACCACCTCCTCCCGATACGGTCGCTGTGGACAGCGAAAGTCTGATACCTCCTCCACCGCTATCTGATTTGCCAGACCCGCCTCCCCCTCCACCGACAGTAGGCCTTGAACTCCCGCCACCACCCGAGGGAAAGGTAGAGGGAGCGGTCGCCAATCTGCAGGCGCCACCCCCGGTGGAGGAACTAGCAAAATCCGGAGACGCCGCTGAGCCGGCACCCGTGCGCGAGCCTGCCCCACCGCAACCACAGAAATCCTCCGCACCTGAGGAATCTGAACAGGTTGTCACTGTCCCACCGCCTTCTACAGCAGCGCCCAGCACGGGCCCCATGACCGTTCTTTTCTCTCCAGGATCGGCCGCTCTCAACACCAAGGCCTTAGAACACATCGCCGCCATCCGCGAAAAAATAGAAGTGGACCGGTCCCTACGTCTGCAACTTGTAGCATATGCCACCAATACCGATGACAATCCAAGCCGGGCGCGACGGCTGTCTCTGTCGCGGGCGCTGGCGGTCCGTGCCCACCTCGTGGAAAAGGGTGTAGAAAGCACCCGCATGGATATCCGTGCACTTGGCAACAAGTCTGGGGAGACCCTCGGTGATCGCGTGGACCTTGTCCTTCTTCCGTAAACCAGGGCGGCCTTGTTTCCAGCGCGGGCGGCTACCTAATCTCGGGTCTGCTGCCACATGAGCCGCCCCAAGCGCTTCCTTACCCGTATGATTCTATTCCTGGCGGCTGTAGTCGTCGGAGTGTTTTTTCTCTTCCCCATGCTCAAGGAGGCATTTTTCGCCAACCCAGCGCTCAACGGCATGATTCTGGGTGTACTAGTCGTCGGTATCGTGTTTATCTTCCGTATGGTGTTGATGCTTAATCCCGAAGTGGTGTGGATCGAGAGCTACCGCCAAGGATCATTGTCCATGCGCACGCCACGCCTGCTTGGCCCCATGGCTACCATGATTAGCGAAAATCGGAAAAAATTAAGTCTTTCGGCCCTGTCGTTGCGCTCCCTACTCGATAGCATTAGTGCCCGCCTTGATGAATCGCGGGATATCTCACGCTATCTTATCGGCCTGCTGATTTTCCTCGGCCTTCTCGGCACTTTCTGGGGGCTGTTGGAAACAGTGGCTTCGGTGGGTGGGGTTATTGCCAGCCTAGAAATGCCATCAACAGAACTAGGGACTGCCTTCCGCGACCTAAAATCAGGGCTTGAAGCGCCCTTGTCCGGTATGGGGACGGCGTTCAGTTCCTCCTTGTTCGGACTAGCCGGTTCGCTAGTGCTGGGATTTCTCGACCTCCAGGCAGGACAAGCTCAAAATCGTTTCTATAACGAACTTGAGGAATGGCTGGCGAGCCAAACCCATCTTTCCACCGGCACCACTGCGCTGGAGGGTGATCAGTCGGTTCCAGCTTATACCCAAGCTCTTCTCGAACAGACCGCTGACAATCTTGAGAACCTGCAACGAATCATGTCACGAAGCGAGGAAAGGCAGGTTGCTTCCTCCGCCGGCTTCGTGACCCTCAATGAGAGGCTGGGCTCGCTCATCGACCAGATGCACGCAGAACAGAGCCTCATGGTGAAGCTGACCGAAAGTCAGATCGAATTGAAACCGATTCTTACCAAACTTTCGGAAATGGCAAGTGAGGGAAATTTCGGCATGGACGAAGCGACTCGAACCCATATCCGTAACCTCGATGTCCATATCGTCAAACTCCTCGAAGACGTACATTCTGGACGGGATCAGCTGGTGCAAGAACTCCGCGATGAAATCAAGCTGCTTGCACGTACCGTTGCCTCCCTTTCTAATTACAAGCCCTCCAACTGACGGCAGGGCTGTGGGACACCTATGACCCTCGCCGCCTTCAGCCGCCATTCCCGAACCTCGGTCAATATCTGGCCAGGATTCGTGGATGCCTTGGCAGCGTTGCTGATTATCGTCATCTTCCTTCTGATGGTGTTCGTAATCTCTCAGTTCTACCTTCAGAATACCCTGTCGGGCCGCGAGAGAGCGCTGGATCTCCTGAACCAGAGGGTGAGCGAACTGGCCGAAATGCTGTCCCTAGAACGTCAGGCTAATGCCGATCTCAACCTCAGCATCGAACAGCTCTCTGCCCAGCTGCAAAGCAGCCTTGGCGAAAAGGACAAGATGGAAGCCACTATCGGCGAGCTTACCTCAGCCCTGCGGAAGAGCGAGCAATCCGTCGCATCCCTGAAGAGCGACCTGGAAAGCGCTGGCCAGCGACTGACGTCCCTCCAGGAAAGGCTGATCAGGGAACAACGGAGCAACTCCGAAGCCTTAGCTAATATAGAATCTCGCTACAGGGAGAGCACGTCGGCGCTAACGCAAGAACGGGAATTCACTGAGAAACAGCGTGACAGCCTCAACCTTCTCAACCAACAGATCGCCGCCATGCGCAACCAATTGGCAATCCTCAATGAGGCCCTTGAAGCCGCAGAAAGGAAGGATAAGGAGAATCAGGTCAAGATTTCAAATTTCGGCAAGCGCCTCAACGTAGCTTTGGCCGGAAAAGTCCAGGAACTGGCGAAATATCGGTCGGAATTCTTTGGGCGGCTGCGCGAAGTTCTTGGTGAGCGAAAAGACATCCGCGTGGTAGGCGACCGTTTTGTGTTTCAGTCGGAGGTTCTGTTCGATTCAGGCTCCGATGCCCTGGGGCTTGAAGGACAGATGCAGCTTAACCGGCTCGCCGAAACCCTTCTAGAAATCGCTGCCACCATTCCTGACGGCCTAGATTGGGTCCTGCGCATTGACGGGCACACCGACCTGATCCCCATCGACAATAAGAGATTCCGCTCCAACTGGGAACTCTCAGCGGCGCGGGCTATTTCTGTGGTCAAGTTCCTAATCAAGGTGGGCATCCCGGCCAACAAGCTGGCGGCCGCTGGATTCGGCGAATTCTCACCGCTAGACCCGCAAAATAACGAAGTCGCCTTCCGCCGCAACCGGCGCATAGAGATCAAGCTGACGCAGCGGTGATCCAGCGTTAGGAACCAGTGCCCTCCAATACCCGGAGACCGTTACCGGCAGTCGCAGCGTTCTTGAACTGGAGCGCCGCCAGCCGAGCGTAGAGGCCGCCTCGGGTCACCAGTTCCTCATGGGTGCCAGTGGCAACAACACGGCCCCGATCAAGGACTACGATGCGGCTAGCTTTTAGAACAGTAGCCAGGCGGTGGGCGATGATAAGGGTAGTGCGGTTGGCCATGAGCCTATCCATGGCGTCCTGTACCAGATGCTCGTTTTCAGCATCCAGCGCGCTTGTAGCCTCATCGAGAAGAAGCACGGATGGATTGCGCAGAATTGCCCGTGCGATGGCGAGACGCTGGCGCTCACCGCCAGACAACAACACCCCACGCTCACCGAGATAGCTATCCATACCAGCAGGTAGACGCGAGACAAAATCCTCTGCCGCCGCCGCCACAACCGCTGCCTTCACTTCGTCATCCGAGGCCTCAGGATTGCCGTAACGCACGTTCTTCCAAACGTTGGCAGCAAAAATCACGGGTTCCTGGGGCACTAGGCCAATACGCCGCCGAAGCGCAGCCATGTCAGCGTTGCGTAGATCCACCCCGTCGAGACTAACAACGCCCTTCTGGGGATCGTAGAACCGTAGCAGGAGTTGAAATACCGTGGATTTTCCGGCTCCCGATGGACCCACCAACGCCACCTTCTCCCCCGGAGCCACCTCAAGGTCAAACCCATTGAGCGCCGCCATGTCCGGTCCTGTAGGATAGGAAAAGCTGATACCAGAAAAGGCCACCGCGCCCTTCGCTGGTTCTGGTAAGGGCTGGGGCTTAGCTGGCAGTGTGATCTCCGGCAAAGTATCGAGAATCTTGAACAGTCTTTCCGTAGCGCCGATGGCGCGCTGTATGTCGCCTACCGCCTCACTCAACGCACCTACAGCGCCCGCCACCACCGTAGCGTAGAAAACGAAAGCAGAGAGTTCACCAGCGCTAATCTCGCCCGCCACCACCTCCTTGCTACCAAGCCACAGAATGATCCCAATGGCGCCGAACACAAGAAGGATAACCAGACCTGTGAGCCAGGCCCGAGCGCGGATGCGGTGGATAGCGGTGGTAAATGCCTCTTCCACACGCTCGCCAAAATGGAGGCGGTCTAGGGCTTCATAGCCGAAGGCCTGGATCGTGCGGATGGCACCTAGGCTTTCATCCACATGGACGCCTACATCGGCAATGCGCCCCTGGGCATCACGGGAAAGCTGCCTTACCCGTCGCCCGAAAACGATGATAGGCAACACCACCAGAGGCATCACCATTAGAACCATGCCAGTAAGCGCCGGGCTGGTGACAACCAGCATGACCAACCCACCCATCAGAAGAAGGATATTGCGTACAGCCATGGAGCCGCTAGACCCCATCACAACCTGTATCAAGGTGGTGTCGGTGGTCAGCCGGGAGAGAATTTCCCCCACGCGGGTAATCTCGAAGAAACTGGGGGAAAGAGAGATTACATGGTCATAGACTGTACGCCGCAGATCAGCCACCACGCGTTCCCCAATCCATGACATAAGAAAAAATCGGCTTGCCGAAGCCACAGCCAGAACTACGATAATGATGAGCAAGCCGATCAGTGCCTGGTCCAAAAGGACTGTGTCGCCGCTGCTGAATCCTTCATCCACGAGCCGGCGTAGCCCCTGGCCTAGGACCAAAACCGTCCCCGCCGCCACCGTAAGGGCGATAATGGCGCCAATCAGTTGTCTGCCGTAAGGGCGCAGAAACCGCAGTAAGCGTGCAAGGCAGTGGATATTATGCCCCGAAAGACTGGGTCCCTCGCGCCTCTCTGCCGTCACGGCATTATCTTTTTTGGAAGAACCGGACATGTTATTCCATCCCCGTCCCTGGTGCAGCCAAATCAAGCTCACGGCCCAAAGCAGCGCTAAGCTCGCGGCCTAGAACAACCCCCATGATCATAGCCTCCCCGTCTGATGTGGCGCGGGCGTCCACCCAGCTTGTGGAAGTGGTGTCATATCTGAAGTAACGAGCACCAGAAACCGGCGAGGACATCCAGATCTGGCGGTTGGGAGCATGTTTATTGATCACGTATTGACCGCCGTCCTCTCGTTCAACGGTTAATATCCCCTCGCCCAGATCTACCTCAAGCTCATCTCCCGCAGCACTATCTATGGTCTCAAACAGGTGCATCAGGGTCGCGTCGGCAAGGGTAGCAAAGAGGGTCTCATCCATCATGGTGTGACTTTTTCGATCTTGCACTTTCAAGCATTGGGAAAGGGGCGCGCAATGGGAATGGCACAGGACACGCGCATCCCCCTATATCACCTTACATCTACTTACAAAAGGAGGACTTGTGGGCGCCTGCAAGTTCAGCTATAACCCCGGCCTCGTCGGCCCCACACCACCGCGGAGTAAGCACGCCGCCGGGGCTTGACGCACTTTGAGAGGAACTAGGCCGTGAAAAAAGGCATTCATCCTGATTATCACGAAATCACCGTGGTCATGACCGACGGCACTACCTTCAATACCCGCTCTACCTTAGGCAAGGAAGGAGAAACCCTCAAGCTTGACATCGATCCCAAGACCCACCCGGCTTGGACAGGTGGCGCCCAGCATCTCGTTGATACCGGCGGCCAACTAGCCCGCTTCAACAAACGCTTCAAAGGAAGGGGCGTCTAGCCTTCCCACGACTCCCACCAACCCTCCAGCGTTTCAGTTAGGTCCAGAGTTTAAAAAAGCCCTTAAAAACGGCAGTTAATTCTTTATCGTACTTGTCACTATTTCTTAAACAGGCCTTCCGCACCGTCGCGCAATTGCTTCTTGGCCTCGATCATTTCACGTGCGCACGTGATTTCGGTCTCCATTTGGATAATATATTCCATTAGTTCCTCCACCGACAGGGTGTCCATTTTGCGGGGAATGAAACTCTGATCAGACACATGAAGTGGAAGGTTGTCTTCGTCTTCCATGACTAGGGCCTCCTCAATGCCATAGCAGGACCACTCTAGCCTTGCCAGTAAAGGTGAATGATACTAGAGCTGTGCATCAGTTTTCCATCCTCCTTTCGCCTCCACAGCATGATCCCCGGCTCTCGGACACGACCATGACCTCCAAGCTTACCGAGATTCCCGCCACTATGACGGCCATTGAAATCCTTGAGCCAGGCGGCCCGGAGAAACTGACCACAGTGACCCGTTCGGTTGAGGCACCTGGCAAAGGCGAGGTTCTAGTGAAGGTAGCAGCGGCGGGTATCAACAAGCCTGACGTGATGCAAAGACAGGGTATGTATCCCGCGCCCAAGGGAGCCACCGATATCCCCGGGCTCGAGGTCGCCGGCGTCATCGTCGCCATTGGTGAGGATGTAACTTTCTGGAAACCTGGAGACGAAGTCTGCGCGCTGGTCTCCGGTGGTGGCTATGCCGAATACTGCCTTGCCCCGGCGGTTCAGTGCCTCGTTGTTCCCAAGGGCCTTGATATGATACAGGCCGCGGCCCTACCCGAAACTCTCTTTACCGTTTGGGCCAATATCGTAGACCGAGCCCATCTCCAGAAAGGGGAAACCCTTCTTATACATGGCGGCTCAAGCGGTATTGGCACCACGGCCATCCAGATCGGCTGCCTACTGGGCGCCCGGATCTTCGTTACCGCCGGAAGCCCCAAAAAGTGCGCTGTCTGTGAGGAACTCGGTGCCGAAATCGCCATTAATTACAATAAAAAGGACTTTGTGGATGTGCTCATGAAGGTCACCGCCGGCAAGGGTGTGAATGTGATTCTTGACATGGTGGGTGGAGATTATCTGCCTCGTAATATCAGCCTGCTTGCCGCCGACGGCAGACTGGTGAATATCGCCTACCAGAAAGGCTCAAAAGCAGAAGTAAACTTTCTTCCCGTCATGTTGAAACGGCTTACCATTACTGGTTCGACCCTTCGTATCCGTCCCGTGGAAGTCAAAGGCGCCATCGCAAGAGCCTTGCGGAAACGGGTCTGGCCCCATATAGAAAGCGGTGATATTGCGCCGCTGATCCACGCTACCTTTCCTTTAACCCAAGCCAACAAGGCCCATAGTTTGATGGAAAGTGGAGCGTATATGGGTAAAATCGTGCTGAAAATCTAGGATTGTTGTCGCGGAAACACCTCTCCAGGAAAAATAATTCACTCACACCGCAATTCGCGATAAAACCCTTTTAGCGTCCTGTAACAGACACCTAAACGCCAGTTGAGGATAATTCATGCCCGCACTTCTGATGCCCAAGGCAACCGCCGTCTGGCTAGTGGACAACACTATCCTGACCTTCGACCAAATCGCCAAGCTCTGTGGTATGCACTCTCTGGAAATCCAGGCCATCTCTGATGGCGAAGTTTCGAGCGGAATTATAGGGCTCGACCCCATTGCAAACGGACAGTTAACCCGCGAGGAAATAAGCCGCTGCGAGGCCGATCCCAACACCGAGCTAAAGCTAATAAAACCCGATATTCCCGTTTCCACGGGCAAGCCAAAGGGGGCACGCTATACGCCCATTTCCAAGCGCAATGACAAACCTGACGCTATTGCTTGGCTGCTCAAGCACCAGGAGGAGCTCAACGACTCCCAGATCGGCCGCCTAGTGGGTACCACCAGACCCACCATTAATGCTGTGCGTGACCATACCCACTGGAATGCGTCCAACCTCAGACCCCGTCATCCCGTGGAACTTGGCCTGTGCACCCGCGTGGAGATAGATGCGGAGATTACCAAGGCGCGCGAGAAAAAGGCCAGACAGGCAAAAAAGAAGTCTAAAACCCAAGCCCGCCCCGCCGTCATTGATCCGGCGGTGGCCGAACCTTCCCCGGGAAGCGCGCAAGACACGGGATCAGAAGAGACACCTGCGGTCCCGCCCTTGGAAGATTCCCCTCAGGATGAGTCTTCGCGAGACGATTCAACAGACCCATCTGGGACGCTTTAATCTTTAAGGCCGTAACCAGCTATAAAAATACCGGCGCACCACACCAGCACACCGGCATATTTTGGTAAAAACCAAGTAATGCACTGCCTTTTTTCTGTGGATTCCCCACCCAGGAAACAGCCCGTCAGAAAACTGTCAATGCGCGGTACAACGAGTAATTTCGTCTTTAACCCGTAGTTTCTGGCGTTTTAAATCATATAAGTGGATATCGTCGGGATGCGGGCGGCTGCTCTCTTCCTCGATTGCGGCTTCCAGCTCCGAATGCTTCGCCCGCAGTTGCACAACGTGATCCTCGATCCCCATCGGCGTTCTCCTCAGAATATTTTGACCGTAATGCTATATTTGTATGTTAGGCATCACCGTGAAATATTTCCAGCAGCATATGACAAAAAATGAAATTTACGGTAAGGCACTGCGGCATCCTCTGTGTTCACAAGGGTGAAAACAGGTATAAAAAATTTAATGTCACTGCGCTCTCGGTGATAATACTGCTACAATGGGGGAGTTTATATATGGTGTGACAAGCCATGAACGATCTTAAAAAGTTGAATCAGCGGTTGGCGGAACTCAAGAGCGAACACAAGAACCTTGATGACGTCATTGCCAAGCTCGACGAGAGTCGGTCCTGCGACTTTTTACAGATCCAGCGGCTGAAAAAACGCAAACTGGCGCTGAAGGACCAAATCGCCCAGATTGAAGATAAGCTGCTGCCCGATATCATCGCCTGACTCCCCACCTTCCCACTGCTTCCCAGGTCTTCCCATGCACGATCTTGCCTTGAAGGGCGGCCTCCCTATAATGGCCGTCCTCATGACTTCGATCACCTGGTAAGGATACGTCATGGCCAAAAACTCTCCCCCGGACATGCCCCTCGTCGCCGTCATCATGGGCAGCCAGTCAGACTGGGAGGTTATGCACCACAGCTTGGATACCCTGAAGGAGCTCGGTATTCCCTGTGAAGCTAAGGTCATCTCCGCCCATCGCACCCCAGCGCGACTTGAATCCTATGTATCCACGGCCAAGGAACGAGGCCTGAAGGTCTTTATCGCCGGTGCCGGCATGGCCGCGGCCCTGCCCGGCGCCATCGCCGCTCTGACACCACTTCCAGTATTCGGCGTGCCCCTGCCCAACAAGGCCTTTGGCGGCATGGATAGCCTGCTAGCCATGGTGCAGATGCCTGGCGGCATCCCTGTAGGTGCACTCGCCGTGGGCAAGGCCGGAGCCATCAACGCCGCCCTTCTGGCCGCTTCGGTGCTGGGTCTGAGCGATGGGGTCATCGCCGCCGCGCTGGAGGATTTTCGCGCCAAACAGACGGCCAACGTCTCCGAAAATCCGGAAGACTGATTATTACTTAAACGGAAGAATCTGCCAGTCGATCCGCTTTATCCGGGTTCCCTTCCCCGAAACAGCGCAGAATAGCCAAGGGATCGGGGAGGTCGGCCACCCTCTTGTCCAGCCACCATCGCGCCTTCTGGATTTTCATTACATCGTCGATGCGGTGATCGAGAAAGGTCCAGGTGGCTGAGAAATCCTCAGTCTCATCGGCGAGCCAAGTCAACAGCGTGGTCCCGTAGACACCAGCCAGAAGTCCCCTCTTAGTATAGAAGTTGAAGTCGGTTGTCATATCGCCAGAGGCACGCCACATTTCATCCACAGTGCGAGCCAGGCATGTCACTCCCAAGGCGGTATGGGCAGGCAGTGCCAGTAAGGCCAGCGCCCGGCGCACCGCCTCGCGGTGGCCGGCGAGGAGGTCAAGACGCACACGCACAGCTTCGGTGATGCGGTCGCGTACTCGCATATCCTCTAGGGACATGTTTTCAAGCACTTCCACCATCTTGCGGTCGGCGTATAGGCTGAAGAATTCCACCAGATCAGTGGGACCACCGGGGAAGGCGCGCCAGGCAAGGTCAGGGTCTAGGCCAGAATCGGCCACACCAGCCCCGATCACCTCCTGTGTCCAGCCGTCGAAGGGAACATGAGGCAGGGCAGCGAGAAGAATCTGCGTCCTTTCTCGGTCCATGGGTGTCTCCTCAACGTTAGGTGCCTATACGGTGCTTGTTGACTATGACTCTGAGCGGGCGGCGTAGCGACACCAGCTGAAGCCTAATCGGCCTTAGATCGGCTCTTCACAAACGTAATCACAACTATTCGTCCAAAAAGACTGGCAACTTAATAGACGAGGTGTCTTCCTAAATTTTTTACAATGGATTTCGGCTTCTGGAAGCGTTATCTCAGGGTGAAAGTAAATTCCGTGATAAACAGTTACTCCATTCTCATCTCCCCCACCATATGTCATCGCACCAGTATAGCTTCCGGTTTGGGAGCAGCCCAAAAAAGCAGAACTCAATACTACAATGCTCAAAGCCACAAGTCGGAGAGCTCGTTCCATAGGGCTCTGTTTTACCATATCTGGTTCTCTTTTTTTCTTTTCCCAGTCTAGGGAATACGTCCCGCCGTATCACGGCGCGCATTCACCTCGTCGGCGAGGCCGTGACGCAGCTCCCCGGTAAAGCTGAACAGGGAGAGATCAGTCATGCGCGTAGGAAAGAGAACCCCATTCAGATGATCGCATTCGTGCTGCACTACCCGAGCGTGGAAGCCGCTGGCCTCGCGACTTATTTCTTTACCCTCCGGAGTGATGCCTCCGTAACGCACGTGAGTATGGCGCGGCACTACTCCGCGCAGCCCCGGCACCGAGAGACAACCTTCCCATCCCAGTTCCATTTCGTCACCCACCAGCTCCACTACAGGGTTGAGTAAAGCCGTCCATCCGACAGGCTTTGCCCCAGGCTCCTCAGTGATACGGTCGGCGGGGATCCGGAACAGCACCACCCGCAAGGGCACGTGCACCTGGGGCGCGGCCAAGCCAGCGCCACAGATATCTTCTAGGGTTTCCATCATATCAGCCACCAGAGCGCGGATTTCCGGAGCACAGGGATCGTCTACTGCCTCTGCCCTGCCCCGCAACACCGGATGGCCCATGCGTGCGATCTTCAGAATGGCCATATGGCTAATATGATGCCCCGTTTTCCTCCGGTAAAGCACCCCATTGTGCCAGATTTTTTGTACCTCATATAGGTTTCCAAAGTCATACGGTGGTTTAGAAGGACTTCACAATCCTGGTATGCTGTGTTATGAAGCGCGGCCCATTTGGCAAAGCCCCTTAACGGGGTGTTATATTTGAGAAAAAGGGGAACATGCCATCGTTTCTGTCACCGTCCGCGACGGCAATATCGATCAAGCTCTGCGCGTGCTCAAGAAAAAGATGCAGCGCGAGGGCATCTTCCGCGAGATGAAGCTGCGCCGTTCTTACGAGAAACCTTCTGAAAAAAAGGCTCGTGTCTCCGCTGAAGCCCTGCGCCGTCAACGCAAACTCATGCGCAAACGCATGTTGCGCGAAGGTTACTAGCCCCTTTCCGCGTCTACGTAGCAAAAAAGGCGAAGCTTCAGATGGCTCCGCCCCTGGTGATTCTTAGGATACTTAAGTAGGCATCAGCCCAGCGCTACCACGATCTCCTCAGTCATTTTCTTGGCGTCGGAGAATAGCATCATAGTTTTGTCTCTGAAAAACAGTTCGTTGTGCACCCCGGCATAGCCTGTGGCCATAGAACGCTTGATAAAGAGCGTTGTGCCTGCCTTTTCCACATCGAGAATGGGCATGCCGTAGATGGCGCTGGTGGGATCGGTCTTAGCCGCCGGGTTAGTGACGTCGTTGGCACCGATGACGAAGGCCACATCGGCAGTGGCGAATTCGTGGTTGATCTCCTCCAATTCAAACACCTCGTCGTAGGGCACATTGGCCTCGGCTAGAAGCACATTCATATGACCTGGCATACGGCCCGCCACTGGATGGATGGCGTAGGCCACTTCTACGCCCTCTTCCTTAAGCTTGTCGGCCATCTCGCGCAGGGCATGTTGGGCCTGGGCCACAGCCATGCCGTATCCAGGAACGATAATGACCTTGTTAGCATTCTTCATGAGGAAGGCGGCATCGTCGGCGCTGCCCGATTTCACCGGGCGGTCGTCACCGCCAGCTCCGGCCGCGGGACCCGCCACCTCGCCACCGAATCCGCCCAGCATCACGTTGAAGATGGAGCGGTTCATGCCTACGCACATGATGTAGCTGAGGATAGCGCCGGACGAGCCCACCAGCGCCCCGGTGACGATCAGGGCCACATTGCCCAGGGTAAAGCCAATGCCGCAGGCCGCCCATCCCGAATAGGAGTTGAGCATGGACACCACCACCGGCATGTCAGCGCCGCCAATAGGAATGATGAGGAGGAAGCCAACAAGGAAGCTGAGCCCCGCCACCAACCAGAACATTTCCGGGGTCTGATTGAAAATAAGCGCGATCACAGAAGCCACGATAGCTAGGCCGAGAGCAGCGTTAAGCGGGTGCTGGCCCGAGAAGACCACGGGGTTTCCACTGACCAGGCCCTGCAGCTTGGCAAACGCTACCACCGAGCCGGAGAAGGTAATGGCGCCGATGGCCGTGCCCAGACTCATCTCGATGAGGCTGGCGGCGGCAATATTGCTCACCGTACCGATGCCGTAAGCCTCGGGGTTGTAGAAGGCGGCGGCAGCCACAAACACAGCGGCCATGCCGACCAGACTATGGAAGGCAGCCACCAGCTGCGGCAGGGCAGTCATCTGGATCCTGCGCGCCACCACGGTGCCTATGGTGCCACCGATGAGAACGCCGATGATGATGCCGCTGGGGCTCACTACCTGCGGATTCATCAGCGTGGTGGCGACGGCGATGGCCATGCCGACAATGCCGTAGACATTGCCCTGGCGCGCCGATTCGGGCGAAGACAGCCCCCGCAACGCCATGATGAAACACACACCAGCAACGAGATAAGCGTATCCTGTCAGTGTCGCACTCATATCACCGTCCCCCTATTTCTTCTTTTTCTTGAACATACCCAGCATGCGCTGGGTGACGATGAAACCACCGAAGATATTCACCGAGGCCAGGGTCACGGCGAGGATTCCCATGAGCTTGGGGAAGTCCACTGCACCTGCCGGTGAGGCAGCGATGAGACCGCCGACGATGATGACACTGGAGATAGCATTGGTCACTGCCATCAGTGGCGAATGCAAAGCCGGCGTGACGCTCCACACCACGTAGAATCCAATAAAACAGGCAAGAATGAAGACGGTAAAAAGCTGGAGGAAGGAGTCGCTCCCAGTCGCCGCCTCGGCCACTGGTACGGCTATCTCATAGGCCACCTGGTTGGTTAGCGTGCCCACTTGATCGGCTAGTGTCGCGGCGCGGTCAGAAAGAATGGCGTGGATCATATCATTCACCTCCCGTGAGCATGGGATGGACTACCTTGCCGTCGCGGCAGAGCAACGTGCCAACAACAGTTTCGTCCTCCCAGTCGAAATTGAGATCCTTTTTTTCTTGGTCCGCATGGGGCGATAGGAAATTGAGCAGGTTTTTAGCAAACAGAAGGCTGGCGTCCTTAGCCAGACGGCCCGGCACGTTGTCGTGACCCACCAGGGTCACGCCGTACTTAACTACCACCTCACCAAGCTGCGAGAGCGGGCAGTTGCCACCCGCCTCCACCGCCAGATCCACGATTACTGAGCCGTGTTTCATGGTCTTGACCATGTCCTCGGTGACAAGCACTGGGGCGGGCCTTCCAGGGATAAGAGCAGTAGTGATGACGATGTCCTGGCTCTTGATGTGCTCGGACACCACTTGTTTCTGCTTTTCGAAGTATTCCGGCGGCATTTCCTTAGCGTAACCGCCCTCAGTTTGAGCGTCTTTTTCCATCTCCGGATCCACCTCGAGGAACTTGCCACCGAGACTTTCCACCTGTTCCTTGGTGGCCGGCCGCACGTCGGTGGCCGTAACGATAGCGCCTAGGCGCTTAGCGGTAGCGATAGCTTGAAGCCCGGCCACACCCACGCCCATGATAAACACTTTGGTCGGGGGGACGGTACCGGCGGCGGTCATCATCATAGGAAAGGCGCTGCCGTATTCGGCCGCGCCGTCAAGCACCGCCTTGTAGCCAGCGAGGTTGGATTGGCTGGAAAGGATATCCATAGACTGGGCACGGGTGATACGCGGCATCAGTTCCATGGCGAAGGCTGTGATCCCGGCCTCGGCCATAGCGGCCACATCCTCTTTGTGGGTCAGTGCCGCCATGTGGGCCAGCACTACGGCACCTTTTTTCATTAGGGAGAGTTCGTTATGGCCCTCGGCACCATCGGTGATGGGACGCTGGATCTTGAGCACCATATCAGCGTTTTTATATGTGGCGGTAGCGTCCTCAGCGATGGTAGCACCAACGTCCTTAAAATTGGCATCGGTGATAGCGGCGGCCTCTCCAGCCCCCTTTTCAACGGCCACGTCGAAGCCGAAACCAACGAGCTTTTTTACCACTTCCGGCGAAGCCGCCACCCGCGTTTCTCCAGGCCTACATTCCCTGGGTATAGCGATTTTCATTATCCCTCCAAGCCCTTGGTTTCCAGGATTTTAATGTACTCCGCCAAAACCCTGAGCAAAACAGCGGCGCACAATGCCGCGTCAGGACTAATTTGACAAGTGAGTATCTTGCCTTTGCGCCCTATTGCGCCATTCGTTTCTTGCAAAGTGATCAGTTATGGGTCTCGATTGGTAGTTTCTAGTAAAAATACGCGCGAAAGGAGCATGGCCGCGTCCAAACCCACAATGCGATACGAAACCTGGCCCAATCTAGCGACCATGTTCTTCGAGAAGGTCGCCGAGAGGGGTGACAAGCCCTTTCTCTGGGCCAAAGCTAAGGGTGCCTACCACCCAATGAGCTGGAGAGAGGCGGCGACAAAGGTGTGCGCTTTAGCCGCAGGGCTACGTGTGCATGGCCTTGCCCGTGGCGAACGAGTTATGCTGGTTTCCGAAAGCCGCCCCGAATGGCTAATCTCCGACATAGCTATCATGGCCGCAGGCGGTATCACGGTACCCGCTTACACCACCAATACCAGCGACGACCATCTGCACATCCTTGGTAACTGCACCGCCCGCGCCGCTATCGTCTCCACACCCGACCTGGCCCAACACCTATTTCCAGCGGCCCACCGCAGCGACAGCCTTGACTTCATCATCGCCATGGAGCCGCTGGATATAGCCCAAACCATGGGATTCCAGCTTTTCTCCTGGGATGATACGCTGGCAGCAAGCAAGGCCGAGGCTAGTGAGATCGAGGCCCTAGCAACAAATTTAAAACGAGAGGATATCGCCTGTCTTATCTACACCTCAGGTACTGGCGGCGTACCCAAGGGGGTGATGCTAAGCCACGGGGCCATCCTCAGCAATTGTGGCAGCGCTTTTGACGCTCTCACCCAGTTGGGGTTAGGCGATGAAGTGTTTTTGTCTTTCTTGCCACTGTCTCATTCCTACGAGCATACAGCGGGTCAGTTCTTCCCCATTTCTATCGGCGCCCAGATCTACTACGCGGAAAAGATCGAGACCCTGGGCGCTAACATGATTGAGGCCCGCCCCACCCTCATGACCGCCGTGCCGAGGTTGTATGAAAGTCTATACCAGCGCATCACACAGGGGTTGGCTCGCGAAGGTGGATTGAAAGAAAAACTCTTTAACCGGGCTCTAGCGCTAGGTGTACGCGCCTATGAAGGGCGCGACCCGCTAAATTCCTTGGAGCAAGCAGTCAACTTCCTTCTGGATGTTCTGGTGAGGCGTAAAGTGCGGGAACGTTTTGGCGGGCGCTTGAAGGCCCTGGTTTCCGGTGGTGCACCACTTAATTACCAGACCGGGCTTTTCTTCACGGCGCTTGGTCTACGCCTTCTCCAAGGTTATGGTCAGACCGAATCGGCACCTATCATTAGTTGTAACCCAGTCTCCGACAACCGTATCTCCACCGTGGGCCCAGCCTTGAAAGGCGTCACCGTGAAGATCGCCAACGATGGGGAAATTCTGGTCAAGGGTGAACTGGTGATGCAGGGCTACTGGGATGACCAGGAAGCCACTGCCGAGGCTATCAGGAATGGCTGGCTGCATACTGGTGATATCGGCGAGATGGACGAGGATGGCTACATCCGCATCACCGACCGCAAGAAGGATATCATCGTAAATTCCGGCGGAGATAATATCTCGCCCCAGCGCATCGAGGGGTTTCTTGTCCTGGAACCGGAAATCGCCCAAGTCATGGTCCACGGTGACAGGCGACCGCATCTGGTAGCCCTCATTATGCCAGAGGAGGACCTTACCGGATCGCCCAAGGCTCGTGACGCCGTGGCCGGGGCCGTGGACCGCGTAAACAAGGAGCTAAGTCAGATAGAGCGAGTGCGTCACTTCATCCTCGCCGAGGAGCCCTTCACCGTGGAGAACGGCCTCATGACCCCCACTATGAAAATCCGCCGTCATAAATTACGCGAGATCTACGGCGTGGCGCTGGAATCCCTATACAGAAAATAAAGCAGCGATACAGACCAGTCCCAAAGGCACGGTGATCATGCCAAGATTCTGAGATTCTATTCCTCATATGGAACTTGGCGGCACGGGAATCCCCTGTATTGTTCAAACGCCGTGATAGTCCCTATACCACTTAATGAAACAGGGTATGCCTTCGTCAATAGAGGTGATCGGCTCGAAGCCGAAATCACGGCGGCTGGTCTCGATATTAGCGTAGGTTTCCTTTACATCGCCGGACTGCATGGGCTCCATCCTCACTTTTGCCTTTTGTCCCAGCGCTTGCTCTATTAATCCGATGAACCGCATGAGCGGCTCGGCCCGGTGATTGCCAAGATTGTAGACGCGGTGGGAGCTTTCATTACCGTTATTGTTGAAAGGTTTGTCGAGACAGGCCAGAACCCCGGCTACAATATCATCAATATAGGTGAAGTCCCGTTTCATATCGCCTCCGTTAAAAACGGCGATTTCCTCCCCAGCAAGGATTTTCTTGGTAAAGATAAAAGCCGCCATATCGGGCCGTCCCCAAGGGCCGTAAACGGTAAAGAAACGAAGCCCTGTCACAGGTAGGCAGTAGAGATGGGCGTAGGAAGTAGCCAGAAGCTCCGCCGATTTCTTGGTGGCCCCGTAGAGGGAGACGGGGTTGTCCACCCGGTCCTCCACGGAAAAGGGAAGCTTGTTGTTATCACCATAGACTGAGGAGGAACTAGCGTAGATCAGATGGCGCAGTTTCTTTAACGCGCGGCAAGCCTCCATCACCACCAGCTGTCCGGCCACATTGGCGTGGATATAGGCGTGGGGATTGACTAGCGAATAGCGCACCCCGGCCTGGGCAGCGAGATGTATAACCTGATCAATGTCGGGAAACTCAGCTACCAGCGCCATCATGGCATCCTTATCGGCGATGTCGAGGCGTCGAAAGGTGAAGCCCTTCTCGTCCCCGAAGCGGGCCAACCGCATCTCTTTGAGGGACACGTCGTAATAGTCGCTGAGGTTGTCCACCCCGACCACCGTTTTGCCACGATCTAGAAGCGCGGCAGTGACATGAAAGCCGATGAATCCAGCAACGCCAGTGACGAGTACGCTCATGCTGCGTGATCCGATCCAAAAGCCATGGCGTTCCCCTCTCTGCCCACGCACCTAAGGCATGGCCTCAGTGTTCCCTTCCCCATCTGCGCCAGCGGACCTTAAAGTAATATCCAGTTAAATGGGAAGCTTTTGATGGTGACACGTCCTAACTTTCGGACTCAGCGCGGGCGTGGGAGATTTCGTACTGGGCTAGCTGTTCGGGCGTAGCTTCGGCCTGGTATTTCTCTTTCCATTCTCCATAGGGCATACCGTAGATTATCTTGCGGGCTTCGTCATAGCTCATTTCCAGCCCCCTTTCCTCAGCAGCGGCCCGGTACCATTTTGACAAGCAGTTGCGACAGAAACCAGCCAGGTTCATGAGGTCTATATTTTGCACGTCAGTGCGTCTGCGGAAATAGTCTACCAACCGACGAAAGGTGGCGGCCTCCAGTTCGGTACGAGCTTGATCATCCATGGTCATCTCCTATTATCGGGTTGGTGTGGAATTCATATTTGCCGTCAGGGGAGCGATTACCAGTCCCTTCACAAGAATTTCCAGGTGCAGCGTATCCGACAGCGCGACAGAGGGCGAGAAGCGACATTTCCCCCAAGAGGAGGGCTAGTAGCGGGAACGGTCGGGAGAGGGGAAAAAGACGCGACACACGGGTGAAAATAGCCGCCGCGGGCAGAAAACTCAGCCCTGTCGGGCCTTAAACCGGGCATTTCTCTTATTAATTACGTAGACTCGTCCCTTACGGCGCACCACACGGCATTCCCTATGGCGTTTCTTCGCTGTTCTGAGGGAATTAACAACTTTCATTACCGTCGCTCTCACATATTCGCAATCGAAGGCTGCGGAACATACGAACCGAGGGGGGACTCTGTCAACCTTACCGGGCAGAGTATAAGCCCACGTTTCCTCACTTTTTAAAGGCGTGAAAGCGGAAGATCTTGACATCGTTAGAAGCCAGCACTCAGTTCTTTACCTCCACGGAAATCCCGTCGGTCTTGGGCAGCATATAGTCGATTAGAATGAGAAAATAGCGTTCCCCAGGGGAGAACACCCTCCGGGGAACGTGGTGGGCGATACTGGGATTGAACCAGTGACCCCCTCGATGTCAACGAGGTGCTCTCCCGCTGAGCTAATCGCCCGTTCGAGAATACCGCCGTTTGGGCGGGAAGTGGCGCCATATGAAGAATGCGCGATTTACAACCAAACCGCATGCTAATGCAAGCCCCGACCGCTAGTGCCCGCCTTAGGCCCAGCCTCAATGAGAAAACGGGCCGCGCACAAGACACGGCCCGAGTTCAGGGAGGGAACACCAAAAGGTGTCCAGCGGCATCATCAAGGGGGGTAAAAGGAAGATACCGCAATGCACAAAATAGTATCAGGGATGTTATATTACAAGAAAAAACTGTATCTTCATGTTTTCTATAAAAAAATTTTATATACATAAAAAAAGTTTAATTATAAATATTATATTTTTTGCACCGCATTATCCCTCAAAAGAAGGTTTTCAAAATCTCCTGGCCCTTTCCCTTTCCTCAAATAACTCCGCCAGAAAATGACAGAAAGGGCGAGAATGCAGTTGCAACTGAAAGCAGTCTTGACGGCAGCACCCAACGGCGTACAACTGCGCCACAGGACTGAACGGTTCACATCACGGAGTACATGTCTTGTCTTTGCGGTTGGTAACGTCCTGGCACGGCGGATTTCGGCAGCGGGCGTTGCCGGCATGACCCATGCCAGGAACCCAAAAATAGCGCCACGCAGCATTTACGATCTGCCTTCCGCCTTGGCGCGGGAGGTAGAGCTTGATGAACACCTTCGGGGAAAGGAATTAGCAGTCTTTCTCGACTATGACGGAACGCTCACCTATATTGCCGAGCGGCCTGCATTGGCCTCACTTTCCAAGAATATGCGCGCTATCATCGCTTCTTTAGCCAAACGCTGTACCGTGACCGTGGTCAGCGGCCGCGACCGTGAGGACGTGGAAGATCTGGTGGGGCTGGACAATGTGATCTATGCCGGGAATCACGGATTCGACATTGCCGCGCCAAATAACGTGGCCGTGCGGCGTGAGGAGGGCATGGAATTTACCGAACGACTGGCCAGGGTCGCCTCGGACCTGCAAAAAGAACTTGCTGGTTTCAAGGGTGTCCTCATAGAAACCAAGAAGGCCTCCGTCGCCGTACATTACCGCCAAGTAACGGCGGAAACACGTAAGGAAGTGCCTCTAGTGGTAGCCCGAACTCTAGAGCAACACCCCGAGCTGCGGCTTACCCATGGCAAAATGGTGTGCGAAATCCAGCCCAAGGTGGATTGGGACAAGGGCCGGACGGTTCTTTTCCTGCTAGAAGCCTTGGGCCTCGACACCCCTGATGTCATACCCATCTACGTTGGCGACGATATCACCGACGAAGATGCCTTCCGGGCACTCAAGGGCCGGGGAATCGGCGTCTTTGTGGGGAATGACAGCGAAGACGGTTTCGACGAGCGGAAAACTTCCGCTGATTACATAATCGGGGACCCTAGCGAAGTGGGGCGGCTGCTTGAACGCCTTGCCCGTTGACCGCGTTACTCGACTACCCTCGCCCGGGGCTCCCTCCGCAACCTCAGAATTATGTACTGGGATTTCGTAAAAGACCCTTCCCAAGGCGGCATTCACTCCGGATACTGGAACCAACGTGTTAGCAAGCCCCGTCTATTACAAACCATGAAACCCATATGAGCGACCTCAATCTCGCCCTCATCGGCAACTGCAGCTATGCCGCCCTTATTGACCAGCAAGCTAGGGTGGTCTGGGCCTGCTTGCCCCGGTTTGACGCTGACCCCGTCTTCAGCGCCTTGCTTAACGGCGACATCACCGAGGATGCGCGCGGTCTTTATGAGGTTGAACTAAAAAACTTTTCCCATAGCTCCCAGGAATACCTGCCCAACACCGCCATTCTGCGCACCATCCTCCACGACCGCATCGGCGGTGCGGTGGAGATCACCGATTTCGCCCCCCGTTTTAAACAGTTCGGTCGCATCTACCGCCCGGTGATGCTGGTGCGGCATATCCGCCCCCTTTTCGGAAACCCAGTTGTCCGGGTGCGGCTGCGGCCTGCCCACAGCTACGGTGCAGGAACACCGGAAACTACCTACGGCAGCAACCATATCCGATACGTGTCTCCGGAGCTGACCCTACGCCTGACCACCGACTTGCCCGTAGCTTACGTTATGGACGAAATTCCCTTCCTCCTCGATAACGGCCACACCCTAATCCTGGGGCCCGACGAAAGCCTGTCCCGAGCCATTAGTGCCACCGGACGATCCTTCTTTGAAAACACCCGCGAGCACTGGCACGAGATGGCGCGCCACCTAGCCATTCCCTTCGAATGGCAGGAAGAAGTGATCCGTGCCGCCATCACGCTGAAACTGTGCAATTTCGAGGAAAGTGGGGCGATCCTGGCAGCAGTGACCACCTCCATCCCCGAAGCTCCCAACAGCGAACGCAACTGGGATTACCGGTTCTGCTGGCTTCGGGATTCCTATTTTGTGGTCCAGGCTCTCAACCGTCTCGGCATCACCCGCACTATGGAAGACTATGTGCGCTATATCCTCAACATTGCCTCTACCACCGACGATAGGACGCCGCAACCAGTCTACGGCATCACGCTAGACACTAAGCTTACCGAACGCTCAGAGCCCCATCTCGCCGGCTATCGTGGTATGGGGCCGGTACGGGCCGGTAACCAAGCCTACGAACAGGTACAGAACGACGTGTACGGCAGTATCATTCTCACCGCTACCATGTTCTTTTTCGACCAGAGACTAGTCCAACCCGGGAATCTAGATCTCTACGAGACCCTCGAGGCGTTGGGCCACCGCGCTCTGGACCTATTCGAGCAGCCCGATGCGGGGCTGTGGGAATTGCGTAGCGGTTCCCGTGTGCACACTTTTTCCAGTGTCATGTGCTGGGCCGCTTGCGATCGCTTGGCGCGGATTGCCACCCGACTCGACCTCAAGCCACGCAACAGATTCTGGCGCCAGAAGGCCGAGCACATACGTAAGGTGATTCTCAACAAGGCGTGGAACGTTGATCTCAACAGCTTCGTGGAGAGCTTCAGCGGCAAAGAACTGGATGCTAGTCTTCTGCTACTGCATGAGCTGGGGTTCATTGAACCCACGGACCCACGGTTTGTGGGCACAGTGGAGGCCATCGAAAAACAGTTGCGGCACGGCGATTTTTTGTTCCGCTACGCCAAGGCCGATGATTTTGGAAAGCCCAAAAATGCTTTCCTCGTCTGTACCTTCTGGTATATCGACGCGTTGGCCGCCATCGGCCGCAGAGCGGAAGCCCGGGAGTTATTCGAGAATATGCTTGCCCACCGCAACCATGTTGGGCTTTTCTCCGAAGACATTGACCCCAAAACCGGGGAGCTCTGGGGTAACTTCCCGCAAACATATTCCATGGTGGGTCTCGTTAATTCCGCCATGCGGTTGAGCAAAAGCTGGGAGGGAGCCTTTTGAAACGCCTGATCGTCGTTTCCAACCGCGTCACCCCGAGTGACGAAGGTAATGCCAGTGCTGGCGGACTGGCAGTGGCCGTTCTTGCCGCCCTAAAGCAGCGCGGTGGACTGTGGTTCGGCTGGAACGGAGAAACCTGCCAGGGAACAGATCCAAACCCGGAAATCGTGAAAGCCGGCAGCCTCACCTTCGCCACCCTTCCCATGCCGGAGCCAGACTTCGATCTCTATTACAACGGCTACGCCAACCGCTCGCTTTGGCCCCTGTTTCACTATCGCACCGATCTGGCCTTCTTCGACCACAATTTTTTCGAGGCCTATCTGCGGATCAATGGCCTGTTTGCCACCAAGCTCCTCCCATTCCTTCAGGAGGACGATCTGATCTGGATCCATGATTACCACTTGATACCCATGGGCCAGCACCTGCGTGACGCGGGCATGAAACAGCCCATTGGTTTCTTCCTTCACACGCCGTTTCCGGCTATGGAGATTCTGCTCACCCTTCCCAACCATAAGAGTCTCATCAAAAGCCTGTGCGCTTACGACCTAGTAGGTTTCCAGAGCACTAGTGATCTGCGCGCCTTTCACGATTACATTATCCACGAAGCTGGGGGGGAAATCTTCGAGAGCGGAGTGGTGCGAGCCTTTGGCCGCACCACGCTTGCTCGCGTCTTTGCCATTAGCATCGACACCAAGACCATCGCCCAGCAATCCATCCGCGCCATCCGCACCAAGGCCGTCAACCGCCTGAGCAAAAGCCTCAACGAACGTGTGCTCGTCATCGGCGTTGACCGACTCGACTACAGCAAGGGCTTGGCGCAACGTTTCCGCGGCTATGAACGCTTGCTAAAGCATTATCCGGAGAACCTCAACCAGGTGGTATTCCTGCAAATTGCCCCGCCGTCGCGCACCGAAGTGCCCGAATATGTTGATATTCGCCACGAACTTGAAACCTTGGCCGGGAATATCAACGGTTATTTTGCAGAATTCGACTGGATCCCAGTCCGTTATCTCAACAAAGGCTATACTATGCAACGGCTTGCTGGGTTCTACCGTATCGGCCGCGTTGGTCTGGTGACGCCTCTACGTGATGGTATGAATCTGGTAGCCAAGGAATTCGTTGCCGCCCAGAACCCCGCTGATCCCGGGGTGCTGGTGTTGTCGCGGTTCGCCGGGGCTGCGCAGGAGCTGACTGAGGCCCTGATCGTTAATCCCTTCGATGTGGATGACCTGTCCAATGCCATACAGCGCGCTATCACTATGCCCCTTGAAGAAAGGCGTAAAAGATGGGGAGCCATGATGGAGACCCTGAAGAAGAACGATATCTTCTCCTGGCGTGACAGTTTCCTCTCGGAGTTAGAGAAGGCTCCCGCCACCCTCGAGGGCGCCTGACAATGGCAAGGCCGGCGCAAACACCCAAGCTGCTTGCTGATATCGGCGGCACCAACGCCCGTTTCGCCCTGCTCGATAAAGATAGCGGGATCGTCCATTTTCAAACCCTCACCAGCGGCGACTATCCTGACCTCGGCACAGCGGCAGTAGCCTATCTTGAGTCCCTCGGCCTGGCAGCTTCCCCCCGTGAAGCTGCCTTCGCCGTAGCTGCACCAGTACCCCTGCGGGGGATGGATGATAGCGTGACCTTCACCAACCGCGCCTGGTCCCTTTCCATAGCAGAAGTCAAAAAACGCCTTGCCTTAACACGGCTCGAGGTGGTCAACGATTTCACGGCCATCGCCCTGGCTTTGGCTCATTTAGGTGAACACGACCTTGATCAGGTGGGCGACGGTAGAGAGGAAAAGGACGGTGTTAAGGCGGTACTGGGCCCCGGCACAGGGCTCGGTATTTCTGGTTTTGTACCATCTTCTTCGGGCGGCGTACCCCTAGCCAGCGAGGGCGGACACGTGACCATAGCTGCAACCAACAACCGGGAAAGCCTAGTGCTTGGTATTCTGCGGGAAAAATTCGGCCATGTGTCCGCCGAACGCATGTTATCTGGACAGGGGCTGGTCAATATCGCCGGAGCCTTGGCTAAGATAGAAAACAAATCCACTCCGGCCGAGACCCCAGATGACATTACTCGGGATGGCCTGAGCGGTGAATGCAGGCTGTGCGCCGAAACACTTCAAATGTTCTGCTCCATGCTCGGCACGGTGGCCGCCGACTTAGCGCTTACTTTGGGGGCACGCGGCGGGGTTTACATTGCCGGAGGTATTGTGCCCCGATTAGGGCCCATGTTCGCGGACACGCTCTTCCGCGCTCGCTTTGAGGATAAAGGCCGTTATTCTGATTACCTTTCGAATATCCCCACCTGGGTGATTACCCACGACACCCCAGCCTTTCTGGGGCTGAAGGCCTTTCTCAGCTGGGACACCTGAATTTCCCATCCCCTCATGACCACGACGGGGAAAAGAGGGAAAAGTTAAGAAACCGCAATATTTATACTCGGTACGATTCTTCTGAACGTGCATTGCCGATCTGATTCGGTGCGTAGTTCGACCATTTATTTTCGTAGTATTGGGCCCTCTTATCACCCTCGGATTTTTTGTTGAAGGTCAGGAAGATATTTCGCCGACTCTTGTCGCTAGTGTTGGGTGGAGAACCGTGGGGCACGAAGGAATCAAAAAAGATGACGTCTCCGGGATCAGCCTCAAGTAGCACATATTCGTCCTCTGGCACGTATGGAGGATCATCCTCCGACAAAGGCTGCCAATCTTCCGTCATGAGTTTACGCTCGTAGTTTCCTGAATTCATGAAGCTCAGGGCAGCATTTTCTTTCCTATTCTCGTCCACCACAATGCCCATCGTGATGTAGAAGTCACCGTAAGCGTTCCAGCCGGCAGCATGATCCTGGTGCAGCTTGTCCGCCCGGCAGCCGGGTAGCTTGTAGTTGATTTTCTCTTTGAACAGAATAGGAGGCTCACCCAGAAGCTGGGTCAAACATTCAATAGCCTCGGGAGCAAGAAGAAGTTGGCCGAGTTCGGGGTTGTTATCACCAAGAACATTCTCTATGCGCACCAGAATGTTCTCGCCAGTGGCCGGGCTTTCCTCATAGTACTTCGCCTCCTGACCTTCAGCGGGTTGCTTGTCCCGCAGTTTGTCCAAGTAGGCAGAGACCTCTTCCATCACCGCCTCGTCTAAGAAGCCTTTCAATACGATGAACCCCTTACTCCTAAACTCTTCTACCTGTTCACTGCCAAGAAGCATTTTTTGTTTCCTCTTATTGTGCGAGTAATTTCTGTAACACTAGCCACGTGATAATCTGTATACAAATAAGTAATGTCATCACAATAGTCCAACACCTCGCAATCTTCCCATTAGAGTCACGCCTGCGACAACCAGTCACACCCGCTAGCTCCCAGGAATGCCTCTATAGTGGATACTTATAACAGTTCGGTAACACATTACTTTTTTTAGTTTTGCCTCCTGTTTTTCTGGAAAAATACAAAAGTGCCCTGAGTTATTAATTAATATTTCCTAGGAAGCGCCGGAATTGACAGCAATCGCGGCTTTTCACTTTCAGAGGTGTCGTACGGGCACTGTTAGTGTGACGTAATTTGGTGAGCACTTCCCATGTGAAATCTGGTTACCATGCCCCAGCGAGGTGATACGTAGATTATGAAAGAGGCTGTCCTAGGATGTGGGAACACAGAGTTGCCGTTGCCGCTGTCACCGGTGTTACTCGCCGGGATGGCCTTGTGTCCGTTGCCGCCGACTCTAATGCAGCCCGCGTTGCACATTGCCATGACGACAATCTGGCGACGTCATCCGGAAGTCTTCGATCGTCTGTCGTGCTTGGAAAATCCGGTCTTTCTAATCGACCCCACAGATCTGCCGCTCGTTTTCGTCCTTAGGACCAACTCCGCCGAGCCGAGCCTAATGGCGGCGCGGAATGCGGACGCTATCGAAGCAACGGCCACAGTGCGCGGACCGCTAATGGCGCTAGTCAGCTTGCTTGAGGGCACCAGCGACGGCGATGCCCTATTCTTTTCGCGTTCACTTGTGGTGGAGGGAGACACCGAGGCGGTGGTGGCCCTGCGCAATGCTGTGGATGACGCAGAAATCGACCTGCTCGAAGACTTATTCTCGATGTTTGGACCGTTGGCATATCCAGTGCGACACGTGGTTGACACTATTGCGGAAGTGGCGTTACAAACCGCCCGCAATATGGAAACAATCTACTCCGTCTTTATCTCCCCAGCCATGCACCTGGACAATATCCGTGAGATGCATCCAGAAGGGCTAGACAAGAAGGTAGATTCGCAGGCCCGTGGCGGTCACTGTTTGCAAATTGAAAACCATGTCTAAAAAGCTTGAGCTTGTCTGTCCTGCAGGGACTCCGGCTTCGCTGCGGGCCGCCGTCGATGCCGGTGCCGATGTGGTCTACCTCGGGTTCCGCGACGTTACTAACGCCCGTAATTTCCCCGGCCTCAATTTCAGTCGTGACGAACTGCGCGCGGGATTAGACTACGCCCATGCGCTCGACAGGCAGATCTACGTCACCATTAACACATTTCCTAAAGCAGGAAATTCCGGACCGTGGCGCAAGGCTATCGACGATGCGTCGGTGCTGGGTGCCGACGCCATCATTCTCGCCGACATCGGACTGATCGATTACGCGGCGAGTATGCATCCTAAATTACGCCGGCACCTTTCAGTACAAGCGTCGGCTTCCAACACCGAAGCAATCCGTTTTTACCAAGAGGCCTTTGGCATCCAAAGGGTGATACTACCGCGTGTACTCACCGTGGCAGAAATCACCGAACTCAACCGCAAGATCGCCATCGAGACCGAGGTTTTTGTCTTCGGTGGGTTGTGCGTCATGGCCGAAGGCCGCTGCGCCCTCTCGTCCTACGTAACCGGTAAATCTCCCAATATCAGCGGTGTCTGCTCACCGGCCAGCCATGTGCGCTACGAAGAAGAAGAGGGGCGGCTTGTTTCCCGCCTTGGCGGTTATATCATCAATACCTTTTCCGAGGGTGAAAAAGCCGGTTATCCGACCCTATGCAAGGGTCGCTTCGTAGCCAACGGACAGGCTCACTATCTGTTCGAAGAACCTACCAGCCTCAATGCGATCCATATACTGCCGGAGCTCATGGCTGCTGGCGTAACAGCATTGAAGATCGAGGGACGGCAGCGGGGCCGCGCCTACATTTCCCAAGTTGTGGCCGCTTTCCGCTACGCCGTCGATGCAGCAGCTGATGAACTCACCGTATCAAGAGAAGATCTGATCGCCGTCACCGAAGGCCAACGGAAAACATCCGGTGCTTACGAAAAGACCTGGCGCTAGGAAGGCTAGCTTGGAGAAGGAAAGCTACACAAATCTGACGCTCGGACCAGTCCTGTTCAATTGGGCCCCAGAGTGCTGGCGTGATTTTTACTTCCGCATGGCCGATGAGGCTCCAGTGGATACGATCTGCGTGGGCGAGGTGGTGTGTTCCAAACGAGCTCAGTTTTTCGCGCCTTATCTTACCGATGTGGTCGAGCGCCTGCTATCGGCAGGTAAGGAGGTTGTGCTCTCGACACTAGCCCTGATCATGAACGAGCGCGAGATAGCCCTGGTGCGTGAGATAGTGGAAAACACGGACTTCCTGGTGGAAGCCAATGACATTTCTGCTGCTGCTCTGCTCAAGGGACGACCTCACGCCATCGGCCCCTTCGTCAACATCTATAACGAAGACACGCTTGCCTATATGGTGCATAACGGCGCTAGGCGTGTGACACTACCAGTAGAACTCTCAGCATCCTCAATCGCCACCCTCACCAAATCAGTCCCTGCCGAGTTGGAAGTGATGGTCTTCGGACGCCTACCACTGGCCATTTCGGCGCGCTGCTACCACGCTCGCTGTCACAACCTTTCCAGGGATAACTGTCAGTTCGTTTGTGAGAAGAATCCCGACGGGCTTGATGTGGACACTCTGAACGGCGAGCCCTTCCTGGCCATAAATGGCGTGCAGACCATGTCACACACTTATTGCAATTTGATTGGCGATCTTTCGGCTCTCTTGGATTTAGGCATCGGACGCTTCCGTCTCTCACCTCATAGCGGAGACATGGCACGCGTTGCCAAGGCCTTCCGCGCTGTGCTCGAGAGCAGGATGGCACCTGAGGAGGCAAACACCATCATCACCGAGGAGACTGGTAGTATGCCCATTTCCAATGGCTATTTCCACGGTAGGACGGGCGCTACATTCGAAGGCATTCCTGCTGACCAGACCGAGGCCAGGTAAGATACCTAGAATGGTTCTGTGGCGACCTTTAGCCAGGCCGCCGTTTTCGCATCTACAACGGACGTCAGAGCCTCGTGCACGCGGGCATGATAGGCATTAAGCCAGGAGATTTCCCCCGCTTCCAGCAGATCGAGCGCGATTAGGGCGCGGTCAATGGGGACCAAGGTTATGGTCTCGAAAGCCAACATAGCGTGCTCGGCTCCCTTCACCTTAGGAGCGGGGCTCACAACGAGTAGGCTCTCAATGCGGATACCGTAGGCCCCAGTTTTGTAGTAACCAGGCTCGTTAGAAAGGATCATACCGGAGGACAGCGCCACCCCGCCGCCCAGTTTACTGATACGCTGCGGCCCTTCATGAACGCATAAATAGCTGCCCACGCCGTGGCCAGTGCCGTGATCAAAGTCGATCCCCTCCCGCCACAGTGGCGCGCGCGCCAACGTGTCAAGCTGTTCTCCCCGGGTGCCTTGGGGAAACCGTGTCGTAGCGATGGCAATATGCCCCTTGAGTACACGGGTAAAACGGTCGCGCTGTTGCGGCGTGGGTGTCTCACCGCTTGTCCCGGAGATAAAGACGGTTCGGGTAACGTCAGTGGTGCCATCCAGATACTGGCCCCCGGAATCGAATAGGTAGATGTCGCCAGGTACCAGTTCACGGTTGGTCTCCTCGCTGGCCCGGTAATGAACAATGGCTCCGTTAGGCCCAGATCCGGAAATGGTGGGGAAGCTCAAATTCATAAAATAATCATTACCCCGGCGCATGGATTCTAGTTTATCGGCAGCAGTAATTTCGGTAATCCCGCCCTCCGGTGCGGTGCGCGCCAGCCAAGCCAAAAACGTCACCAGCGACGCGCCGTCGCGCAGATGGGCCGCCCGCATACCGTCAAGCTCAACTTCGTTCTTACAGGCCTTGGGAAGCTGGCAAGGATCGGCACCGCGTTTGATCTCCCCCTTAGCGGCGGCGATGCGGTCGAAGAACCAGACGGCGCTACGCGCCGGGTCGAGGAGGATTTTTCCGCCCGCTGCCGACAGTCGGTCCAGCGCCGGCTCCAATCCGCCAAAGGCGTGCCGCCGGACGTCCACCCCTAGATGCTTGTCCAGTGTCTTGCTCCCCTTGGCTGGGTCTAAGAACAGGTCCACTGGTCCAGCCGGAGTGCTGGCGTGAAGGATGGCAAAACACAGGGGCAACGGCGTATGGTCAACGTCACCACCACGGATATTCAGAAGCCAGGCGATGGAATCGGGAGCCGTCAACACCGCTGCGGCGATGCCCTGTTTCTTCAGATCCGCCACTAGGTCGCATCGCTTCTCCATCGAGTTTTTTCCGGTGAAAGTAAGATCATGGGGTACCATCGGAGCAGCGGGTGGCAACGGCTGATCCACCCATACGGCGTCCAGGGGGTTGTCCTTGCAGGGCACAAGTAAAGCATTCACCCACGCACAGGCCTTCTTGAATTTGCCCAGCTCGTCGGGACTATGGAGCCAGGGATCGTAGCCCACACGCGCACCCCTATTGATGCGTTTTGCCAGCCAATCCGGCGGCGGGTCGTCCGTCAAATGCAGGGGCGTGAAAAGTGAGGTGTCCGTCTCCGCCGCCAGTTGAAGGGTATAACGGCCGTCGGTGAAAACGGCGGCGTGGTTTTCCAGAACCAGTGCCAGGCCCGTCGAGCCGGTAAAGCCGGTGAGCCAGGCCAGTCTTTCTGCGTGGAGGGGCAAGTGCTCGTTCTGATATTCGTCGGTATGAGGGACGATGAATCCATCCAGACCGCGCCGGGCAAGTTCGGCCCGTAGCAGCGCCAGCGGCACATCCTTTGCGGAAGACTTTCTACAAGCTTTTTTCTTTTTCCTACTCATAAGGCGGTCCTCATACAGCCTTTCATATGGCGGGGAAGCATCAGCGTCACCCAGTGCCCGAGAATAACACGATGCGCAGTGAAAGGCTGCTGGAGACGATATGCAGCCAGAACTCGCGCCACAAAGATAGGGAAGAGGAAAAAGGGGAAGACTTCACGTTCGTGTCACGCTTTCTCCACGAAGCTTTCCAGCACCTTTTTCACACCTGTCTCGAAGGCAATTTCAAGTTTGTCGCCGTCCACCGAGCACACCCGGCCGTAGCCGAATTTGATGTGAAAGACTTCGTCACCGGTCACGATGTCTTGTGGCTCGCGGGCTTTTGACCACGCCTGCTTCAAGGGTCTGGCGCGGCCCTTGATGACGCGGGGCTGAGTACCGTCACTCATGGCCGGAGCGTAATCAAAGCCGGGAGCATCCTCGGCAAGTCTGCCACTTTCGCGCGCCGAGCCGTAGATTCCGCGTGTACTTTCGCGCTCTATATGCTCCTCGGGGATCTCATCTAAAAAGTGCGAAGGTAGGCAGCTTTCCCATGAGCCGTAGAGATGACGGTTAGCGGCGAAGGAGATCACCACATTGTGCCGCGCTCGGGTTAGCCCCACGTAGGCCAGCCTCCGTTCCTCCTCCAACCCACGTGTACCCTCCTCATTCATGGCCCGCTGATGTGGAAAGACTCCTTCCTCCCAGCCTGGAAGGAAGACGGTATCAAATTCCAGTCCTTTGGCGCCATGCAGGGTCATAAGATTGACCATATCTCCTTGAGCATTTTCGGTAGACTCCATCACTAAGCTCACATGTTCTAGAAAACCAGGTAGGGTTTCAAATTCTTCAATGGCCGTGACTAGTTCCTTGAGATTCTCTAGCCGCCCCGGCGCGTCGGGGGACTTGTCCTTCTGCCACATAACGGTAAGACCAGATTCGTCGAGTATCAGTTCAGCCAGTTCAAAATGAGGAATTCCACAGGCCTGGTCACGCCATATGGAAAATTGATCAAGAAGCCTCGCCAAAGGGGCGCGGACACGGGGTTTCAATTCGTCGGTCTCCACCAGACGCGCAGCCGCCACTGTAAGCGGAATCTTCTCGGTGCTGGCGAGATGGTGGAGTGTCTGCATGGTGGCGTCGCCGATACCGCGCCGTGGCAGGTTGACGATGCGCTCGAAGGCAAGGTCGTCATCTGGTTTGAAGGTGACTCGGAAATAAGCGATGGCGTCGCGAATTTCGCGGCGCTCGTAAAAGCGGGGCCCGCCGATGACCCGATAGGGTAAACCCAAGGTAATAAATCGCTCTTCAAATTCACGAAGCTGGAACCCGGCACGCACGAGGATGGCGATTTCGCTTAGCGCGTGGCCCTTGCGCTGCAGAACCTCGATTTCCTCGCCCGTCACGCGAGCCTCCTCCTCACCGTCCCAGACCCCGCGCAACACCACCTTGCCACCCGCCTCTTTGTCCGTCCACAGGGTCTTACCCAGCCGCCCCTGGTTGTGGGCGATAAGTCCCGAGGCGGCGCCTAGGATATGCGGACTAGAACGGTAATTCTGTTCCAGCCGCATTACCCTGGCACCGGGGAAATCCTTTTCGAAACGCAGGATGTTGCCAACCTCGGCCCCGCGCCAGCCATAGATTGACTGGTCGTCGTCACCCACACAACAGATGTTGTGATGGGTCCGCGCCAAAAAGCGTAGCCACAGATACTGGGCCACGTTGGCGTCCTGGTATTCGTCTACCAAGAGATAAAGGAAGCGCTGCTGATAGTCGGCAAGCACGTCACCGTGGGTGGCGAACAAAGTCAGGCAGTGCAGAAGCAGGTCACCAAAATCCACAGCATTCAAGGTTTGCAAGCGTTGCTGATAGGCGCGGTAGATGACAAGCGATTGGCCGCCAACGTATTCTGACACATCCCCCGCGCTCACCTTTTCTGGGGCCAGCCCACGATCCTTCCAGCGCTCGATGACGGCCAGCAGGCCGCGCGGGGGCCAGCGTTTAGTGTCCAAGTTGGCAGCTTCCATCACTTGTTTCACCAGACGCAGTTGGTCATCGGTGTCGAGAATAGTGAAGTTTGGCTTCAGTCCCGCCAGTTCGGCATGACGGCGCAGGATGCGCGCGCCTAGAGCGTGGAAGGTGCCGAGCCACGTGTGTTCGGTAGACCGACCGAGGATAGCCTTCACTCGTTCCTTCATCTCAAGCGATGCCTTGTTGGTGAAGGTGACAGCCAGGATTTGCGACGGCCAGGCACGACCGGAAGCCAAAATGTGCGCCAGCCGCGTGGTCAACACACGGGTTTTACCGGTGCCGGCCCCAGCCAGCACCAGAACCGGACCATCCATAGCCTCTACCGCCTCGCGCTGAGCACCGTTGAGGCCAGCCAGATAGGGAAACTCCGCCTTTCCCGCGAGCGGGGTCTCCGGTTTCGTTTTGTGATGGGGATCGCTCATGGTGGGACGTTTATAACATGGCACGACATGGTCAAGGACCCCTTGCTGGTTTCCCATGTTGATAGTTTCCCACCAGCATTAAACGCCGAGAAAGCCGACTATATCCTCGGCGCCGCCGCGCTTCCCTCCGCCACGTCTCTACACGGTGAAATAGCGCGCCTGAGGATGGTGCACCACAATAGCCGTGGTGGACTGTTCCGGATGCAGCTGATCGCTCTCGCTCATGGTGAGACCGATGCGTTCCGCGTCCAACAACCCGATGAGCTTTTCCTGATCAGCAAGGTTGGGACAGGCGGGATAGCCGAAGGAATAGCGAGCCCCGTGGTAGCCTTGCTTGATGAGCTTCTCCACGTCGCGGGCGTCTTCGGCAGCAAAGCCGAGCTCAGTGCGAATGCGCTTGTGCACGTATTCGGCTAGGGCTTCCGTCATCTCCACGCCGAAACCGTGGAGATAGAGATAGTCCTGATATTTATCGGCGTGGAACCATTCCAGCGCCACCTCCGAGACCCTTGGCCCTACTGTCACCGCCTGCAGAGCGATGAGATCGCGCTTTTCCCCACCAATATCGCGGAAGAAATCTGCGATGCACAGGCCGTTCTTACCCTTTTGCCGAGGCATAGTAAAACGGGCGCATTCACTCATTCCATCCTTTTCGAAGAGAATCACGTCGTTGCCGTCGCCAGCACATTTCCAATAGCCATAAGCCGCCCGAGGAGCAATGATCTTCTCGTCGTGACACTGTTTGGCGATGCGAGTTAGGATTGGTTTCAACTCATCACGCGCCCATTTCCTGAATTCCTCCCGCGTGCGGCCTTGTTTCTTGTAGCCCCAGTGGAACTGGTAGAGCATGGCTTCATTAAGAAAGACTAGCAGGTTCTTGATGGGCACTAAATCGATGATCTTGGCTCCCCAGAAGGGTGGCTCTAGAATCGTCACGTCTTTCGTTAGCTCGTTGCGCTGTAGCTTCGCCGCTTCGTAATCTGTCGGACGCAGCTTCGCAACCAGCGGAGCCTTGGACCCTTCTGTTTGCTCGGTCTTGGTGGATTTCACACCACGTTTCTTCACATTTGAAGCAAGATGGGCATCAAATTCTCTGGCAGCCACCTTGTCCATAAAGTTGAGCCCGTCGAAGGCATTACGGGCGTAGGCCACGCTGCCGCTACCATAGGCAGCGACGCAGTCTCGCTCCACGTATTTACGATTGAGCGCTGCTCCACCTAGCACTACGGGTAGGTCAAAACCCTCACGAGTCATTTTTTCCAAGTTCTCGCGCATAACCACGGTAGATTTCACCAGAAGGCCTGACATGCCGATGACGTCGGCTTTGTGTTTTTGTGCAGCTGCCATGATGTGCTCAATGGGCTGCTTGATGCCGAGATTGATCACCTTGTAGCCGTTATTGGTGAGAATGATGTCCACCAGATTCTTGCCGATGTCGTGCACATCGCCCTTCACCGTGGCCAATACTATAACGCCTTTTTCTCGGCCTTCCACGTGCTCCATGTGAGGTTCCAGACAGGCTACTGCCGTCTTCATGGTTGCCGCCGATTGCAGCACAAAGGGCAGTTGCATTTGTCCCGAACCGAAGAGATCTCCTACCACCTTCATCCCGTCGAGAAGGACAGTGTTGATAATGTCGAGCGCGCTCATCCCGCCCAAGGCTTCCTCGAGATCAGCCTCAATGCCCTGGCGGTCACCGTCGATGATACGCAGTTTTAACCGTTCCTCCACATTGGCCGGAGGCTTCTTTTTCTCCTGCTTTTCTAGTGCGCGACCCTCGAACATGGCGAGAAAGTTCTGCAATGGATCATGGTCCTTTGCACGGCGGTCAAAAATCAGGTCCTCTGCTGCCTTCACCTCTTCTGGCTGGATCTTGTGCAACGGCATGATACGGCTGGAATGAAGGATAGCACCGGTTACACCCCGTTTAAGGGCATGGTCCAGGAAAACAGAATTAAGCACGTGACGCGCCGCCGGGTTGATCCCGAAGGACACGTTAGAAAGTCCCAGGATGATCTGGCATTCGGGAAGTTCTTTTGCAATCTGTTCGATTGCGTTCAAAGTCATGAGCGCAAGTTTACGGTCATCCTCGTTGCCGGTGCAGATGGTGAATGTGAGAGGGTCGATCAGCAGGTCGGAAGGTGGCAAGCCGTGCCGAGTACAAGCGAAATCATGAAGACGATGGGCCACGGTTACCTTTTTTTCCGTCGTCTTGGCCATACCTTCTTCGTCGATAGTGAGCGCGATAAGTCCGGTGCCGAAATGCCGTACCAGCTTCATCCGCTCGTTCGCTGGATCCTCGCCGTCCTCAAAGTTAATGGAATTGATGATGGGCTTGCCGCCATAAAGCCGCAGTGCCGCCTCAAGCACGTTCTGTTCGGTAGAATCAAACACTAGTGGCACAGTGACAGCACCGCGCATACGACTCACCACTTCCACCATATCCGCCTCTTCGTCACGGCCCACAAATGCAGTGCATATGTCCAAGGCATGAGCACCATCAGGCACCTGTTCGCGCCCTATCTCCACACAGGCGTCCCAGTCCCTGGCTTCCTGCAAGTCGCGGAATTTCTTGCTGCCGTTAGCATTGCAGCGCTCGCCGATATCGAGAAAGGCGTTTTCCTGGCGATAGGAAACCTGGCCGTAGAGGGAGGCCACCGACGGTACCCAATAGGATCGACGCTTGGCTGGTTTGGGCCGCGCTCTGTTGCCACCTTTGGTACTGGCAGCGCGCTCGCGCAGCATGGCGTCCAAGGCTTCGATATGGGGGATATCAGTGCCGCAACAGCCACCGATTATGTTGACCCCGTCTTCGTCTAGGAAGCGCTCGTGCCAATGGGCTAATTCTTCGGGGCTCAGGGGGTAATGAGGCTGGCCGTCCACCAGTTCCGGGAGGCCCGCATTAGGTAGGACGGAAATAAACCCCGGCCAGTTTTCCGCCAGCCACTTCACGTGTTCGGACATTTCCTGGGGGCCGGTGGCGCAGTTCAATCCGATCACGGAAATATCTAGAGCCTCCACCACCGTGGCCGCGGCGGCGATGTCGGCCCCCACTAGCAGCGTCCCCGCGGTCTCCACCGTGACTTGAGTGATGATAGGGATGTCCGTCTTGGCCTCCATTCGGGCACGCTTAGCGCCGTTGACCGCGGCCTTGATCTGCAGCGTGTCCTGGCAGGTTTCGATAAGAAAGGCATCCACACCGCCCGCGGCCAGGCCAGCACATTGCATGGCAAAGGAATCCTCCAGCGTCTGGTAGTCGATATGGCCGAGGCTTGGCAGCTTAGTACCCGGCCCAATGGAACCCAGGACAAAGCGAGGGCAGTCATCGCTGGTGAATTCCTCCGCTGCCTCGCGCGCCAGTTCAGCCGAGCGTTTGTTGAGATCTAGGGCTTCCTCGGAAAGCCCGAATTCCCCCAGCGTCACTGGTGAGGCGCCGAAGGTGTTGGTTTCCACAGCATCTGCCCCGGCACCGAAATAGCCCATATGGATGTCACGCACCAGGTCGGGACGGCTCTTGGTGAGGATATCGGTGCAGTTTTCCTGGCCCAAAAAATCTTTCTCCACACTCAGGTTGAGCGCTTGCACCCGGGTGCCCATAGCCCCGTCGGCAAGAAGGACGCGATCGTCCAGATAATCCATGAGTTTGGTCATGAGCCGTTGCTATTCCGCAACCCCACCGCCCGTGCTCCCATGCGGCCGCAAACCGAGGATATGGCAGATGGCGTAGGACAGGTCGGCTCGGTTCAGAGTGTAGAAATGGAATTCCCTGATACCGCGGGCCTGCAGGAGCTTGCACTGCTCGGCGGTGATGGCGGCGGCTACTAGTTTGCGCGTCTCATGGTCGTCGTCGAGGCCCTCAAACATTTGAGCCATCCATAGCGGCACAGAGATGCCGCAGACACGGCAGAATTCCGTAACCCGGGCGAAGTTAGTTACCGGTAGAATGCCGGGGACGATGGGCACCTCGACTCCCGCCGCGGCAGCACGGTCGAGAAAACGGAAGAAGACATCCACATCGAAGAAATACTGGGTGATGGCCCGGCTGGCCCCGGCGTCGATTTTGCGTTTGAGGTTGTCGAGATCGTCCTGCATGTTCTGTGATTCTGGATGGGTCTCAGGATAGGCTGCTACCGAAATTTCAAAATCGGCAACGTTTTTAAGACCCGCCACCAAGTCAGAGGCATAGGCATAGCCGCCTGGATGGGGCATGTAAGTATCCTCTTGTCCAGGTGGGTCGCCGCGCAGGGCGACGATATGGCGGACACCATCCTCCCAGTAGCGGCTAGCGATGGCGTCGACCTCGTCCCGGTTCGCCCCCACACAAGTAAGGTGGGCTGCCGGTTCAAGATTGGTTTCATGGCGGATGCGCGCCACCGTGGCGTGAGTGCGCTCGCGGGTGCTGCCGCTAGCGCCGTAGGTGACAGATACAAACTGCGGGGCAAGGGGCTTCAGTCGTTTGATGGCGGCCCACAGGGTCTGCTCCATTTTCTTCGTCTTAGGTGGAAAGAACTCGAACGAAACCTTCATGCCGTCGCACCGCGGCGGCACCACGGGCGGCGGAGACACATGGTGGGAAGCATTGCTCATGATAGTCTCTTATTGTTCAATAGGGCCGACTTTACAAGGGGAGCCGACTACGTGATGAGGCCATAACCACCCCTTATATTCAATAAACTATCCCCGGAAAAAGGTCCCTGGAGGAAACGACCTCGGGGGAAAGGTTTTCAGGCCGGCACGGGTCAAAGTTAACAACTCCTGCTAAGAATGTAGCATTAATGCAACAGTAGACTGTTGCGTATTTGCTGCTACAATTCCAAACTGGTTTTTTTATTTGGCCTGTGTTACCAGCAATGCAGGAGTTTTTATGCTTTTTCTACGAGGGGGATAGACGTCACATGAAAGTGTCACATTTTATAGGAAATCTCGCCAGAATTACGTTAGTTACCCTCTTCGTTACAGCATGTGCCACACCTCCGGAAGACCCTGAGGCTTTGGCCGAGTACGAGGAAATCAACGATCCTCTGGAGCCTACCAATCGCAAGATATTCGCCCTTAATCAGGGACTAGACAGGTTTCTGTTCAAGCCGCTGGCTCAGGGCTATGCTCTCCTCCCCGACCCCGTACGTGACTCCATCGGCGGCATGGTCGAGAATGTCAGCGCACCAGTCAATCTAGCCAATGACCTCCTTCAGGGTGAATTCAGCCGTGCCGGCGTTACACTAAAACGGTTTGCCATCAATTCCACCGTTGGCATCGGCGGCATGTTCGATGTGGCCTCCCGTATGGGGATGGAAGGACACCACAGTGAAGATTTTGGACAGACTCTTGCCGTGTGGGGATCACCCGCAGGCCCGTATGTCGTCATTCCTGTCTTCGGGCCATCGAGCCCTCGCGCTATTACGGGTAAAGTGGCGGACAGTTTCTTAGATCCTTGGTCCTACATCTTTGCTGACGAAGATGCGAAGATTGAATACTGGCTGATTCGCGGTGGGATCGAGGGCATTGACGAACGCGCCCGCGTTCTCAACGTCCTTGACGACATCGAGGAAGGTTCGCTTGATTTCTACGCTACCGTGCGCAGCCTTTATCGCCAGCGGCGTGAGTCCGAGATAGAAAATGGTGAACAAGAAGAAGGTATGCCTGGCCCCAGTTTCATGAGCCAAGTTGACTATTCTACGAGCACCGATAAAGCTTCCCTAGTTCATTAAGAAACAGTGCAGACAATGAATGTTTCTCCGCTTTCTCGCTGGCTCCTTCTCTGCGCGGTTTTCGTGGCGGTTGGCCCTATTTCTTCCATATCCTCTGTCCGGGCTGATGGGAGCATCGGCCCGGCCGGAGCCTTCATTCAAGATTTTGGAGACAGGGCCATAAACGCCCTTACGGAAGAAGGCCTCCCCACTAAGGAACTACGGTCCCGTTTTGGAAAGCTCTATGAGGAAGGCTTTGACTCACCGGCCATCGGCCGGTTTGTGCTCGGGCGTTATTGGAAAAAGGCCAGCAAGGAGGAGCGCAAGAAATTCCAGGATCTCTTCAACACGTTTGTTGTCCAGACCTATGCCGCCAAGTTCCGTCATTACGGTGGTGAGACTTTCATGGTCACCGGGTCTCGGCAGTCCGCAGGCGGTAGCACGTTTGTTATCTCATCGAAAGTTGAACAGCCCGGTGGTGGACCGCCCATCGTGCTGAGCTGGCGTGTTTCGGAATCCGATGACGCATACAAGATTTACGACATCACTGTGGAAGGAGTGAGTATGGTCGTTACCCAGCGCTCCGAATTCACCTCGGTAATCCGTAGCGGCGGTGGGAAAGTCGAGGCACTTATCGACGCCCTTCGTGACAAGACCACAAAGCTCGCTAGCAAGGAAAGCGAGGGGGGAAACGTCAATAACTAGAGGCATTCTTGATCGGTGTTTTGGGGGCCGCCTTTTCGAAGGCGGCCTTTTATTTTAGAGGTAACGGTGGTTATGCTGATAGCCCTTCGTAAAATGCTGAGCTAAACATGATCCGGATTTTTTTCACCTATCTGCTACCGCTACTGCTGCCCACAGCCATTTATTTCATGTTCATGCTACCGGCGCAGCGGCGTGCCAAAGCGCATGACAAAGAGGTGTCCTGGAAAAAGACCCCGTGGCTACTTCTAGTCGGCGCCGGCGTAGCCCTGTTGTGCCTAACCCTAGGTATGCTGGCACTCCATGACGGCGAACCGCCTTGGAGTCTGTATACTCCCCCCCATATGGAAAACGGCCACATCATGCCCAGCGAATTTAGTGATCCCGCCGAGAGCACGCCACCCTCGGTTCGAAAAAAATGATCCCGTGTTGACCGGACAACGCATACCTGTACCGCCCTGGATGATAGCGCCGGAAACCCGCGCCGTGATTGACGCTCTTAGCGCCAAGGGAACTGTGGTGCGTTTCGTGGGCGGCTGCGTTCGTAACACGCTGCTGGCGCGTCCCGTAGCCGACATCGATTTAGCCACGCCGGACACGCCGGAGATGGTAACGGCGCTCCTGGAAGAGGCCGGGCTGCGCGCCATCCCCACTGGGATCAAACACGGCACCATCACCGCTGTAGTAGAGAGTAGACCCTTCGAGGTGACAACCCTGCGCCGTGATGTGGAGACCTATGGCCGCCATGCCAAGATCGCCTTCACCGACGACTGGGAGGCCGATTCCATGCGCCGCGACTTCACCATTAACGCCATCTACTGTGATCCCGATGGCACCCTTTATGATCCCCATGGAGGCAAGGTAGATCTGTGCGCGGGCCGGGTGCGTTTCGTCGGCAATGCTCGGGAACGCATCGCTGAGGACGTACTGCGGCTGTTGCGGTTCTTCCGCTTCCATGCCTGGTTCGGCAGCGGCGGGGCGGACGAGGAAGCCCTTGCCGCCTGTCGTGAGGCTGCCCCGGAACTGGAAAGACTTTCGGTGGAACGGGTATGGTGCGAATTGAAGAAGCTTCTGGCCGCCCCCGACCCAGCATCGGACATCCAGCTTATGAAAGAAAATGGTATCCTCAAACATGTGCTGCCGGAGATAAAAACAGTAACGGGTCAGAAAAGCCCCCTTGCCGCCCTCACCGCTATCGAGGATGAACTGGGAGAGCCTGACCCCCTGCGCCGCCTCGCCGTTCTTCTGAGCGACAAAAGAGCGGTGGGCGTGGCAAAAACAATGGCGGCACGACTAAAACTCTCCAACACTGAATGCGACCGGATGATAGCGCTTACCGGAGATGGGTATGATCTCGGGGGCAATTTCGTCCGGTGGCGTCGCGCTCTCTATACATCAGGGCCGGAGCTTTTCCACGACCGCGTCCTGCTGGCCTGGGCTACCGATCCCCAGGGAAAAGAAACCTACAAGAAAATGTTAGCCGAGGCCGATGGCTGGACACCGCCTTCCCTGCCCATAACGGGCACGGACGTAATAGCGATGGGCATGGAGCCTGGCGAAGCGGTGGGTAAGCTTCTTTCGCAACTAGAGGATTGGTGGATCGCCGAAGACTTCCAGCCTACCCGAAAGGACTGCCTCGCGAAGCTAAGGGCGTTAAAGTAGGTGTGATCAGTTTTCTGAGACCTTGAACAGATTGTGTGCAGTTTTCCTGCACTTTTCCTTGCCATGGTGAGGCTTGTTGGCTAGGACAATAGCTGAAATTTAGGACATGAATCTGGGGATAATACAGGGGAATCACTCATGAACAAAAAGATACAGGACGCAGGTGCTGCCGGAGACGACGAGTCCCGCCGTGATTTCCTCCTTCTCACCACCGGTTTGGTGGGCACCGTAGGCGCGGCCTTGTCCGCTTGGCCCTTCATCGACAGCATGAACCCAGCAGCTGACGTGTTATCCCTGTCCACAACCGAGGTGGACCTGTCCCCAGTGGAAACGGGCCAGAGTATTACCGTAGTCTGGCGCGGCAAGCCCGTCTTTATCCGCCACCGCACCGAACAGGAAATCACCCAGGCACGCAATGTGGACCTGGCGGAGTTGCGCGATCCCGTGCCTGACGAGGACCGCGATATCAGGCCCGAGTGGCTGGTTGTCGTCGGCGTGTGCCCCCATCTCGGCTGTATTCCACTAGGCCAGAAACCGGGCCAACCCCGGGGTGAATGGGGTGGATGGTTCTGCCCCTGTCACGGTTCCCAATTCGATACTTCTGGTCGTATCCGCAAAGGGCCGGCACCTACTAACCTTGTGGTGCCGCCTTACCGGTTCATCAACGAAACGTCGATCCAGATCGGCTAGAAGACAGCCTCAATGATTACATCCAAAAGCGCGCACCCCGTGGTCAAATGGATCGACGAACGCCTCCCGGTATTCACTTTCCTCAACCGTGAACTGCGCGACTATCCCACCCCGCGAAACCTGAACTACTGGTGGAGCTTCGGCTCCATCGCTGGCGTCGTGCTGGTGGTTATGACCCTCACCGGGATCATGTTGGCTATGCAGTACACGGCCCATATGGATTACGCCTTCGACAGCGTGGAGCGCATCATGCGCGACGTCAATTACGGCTGGCTGCTGCGTTATCTCCACATGAATGGCGGATCCATGTTCTTCATCGTAGTCTATATTCACCTTTTTCGGGGGATTTACTTCGGCTCCTACAAGTCGCCACGCGAAATTCTGTGGGCGCTGGGGGTTGTCATCCTATTGCTGATGATGGCCACCGCCTTCATGGGCTATGTACTGCCCTGGGGCCAGATGAGCTTCTGGGGCGCCACAGTGATTACAAATCTGTTTTCGGCGATTCCGCTAGTGGGCGACTCCATCGTGAACTGGCTGTGGGGTGGCTATTCCATTGCAAACCCAACGTTGACACGTTTCTACGCTCTCCACTATCTGTTTCCCTTTCTCATCTTCGTCGTTGTAGCGCTTCATTTGGTAGCTCTGCACATGGTGAAATCCAATAATCCGCTGGGCGTTGATGCCAAGGAGCCGCAGGACACTATCCCCTTCCATCCCTATTACACGGCAAAGGATTTCTTCGGTTTCGGCGTTTTCTTCCTGGTCTATTTAGGTTTCGTGTTTTTCGCCCCCGATTTCTTCGGCGAGCCCGACAATTACATTCCGGCTAACCCACTGGCCACACCACCCCATATCGTGCCCGAATGGTATTTTCTTCCCTTCTACGCCATCCTGCGGGTGGTGCCCGATATCGAGGTCTTCGGTTTCATCCTGGTGGAAGCGAAGCTGGCCGGCGTCATCCTTATGTTCGGCTCGATTCTGGTTCTGTTTTTCCTACCATGGCTCGACTCCTCGAAAGTGCGCAGCGCTCGCTTCCGTCCCATCTTTAAACAATTCTTCTGGATTTTTCTCGCAGACTGCCTGTTGTTGGGATGGGTCGGTGCCAATCCACCAGAGGGTTCTTTCGTAGTCCTAGGGCGCATCGGGACAGCATTCTATTTCGCCTATTTCATCATCATCATCCCCCTTGTCGCCCGTTTCGAAAAACCACTGCCCCTACCCTCAAGTGTCGTATCTTCGGTTTTGAACGAAAAGAAAGGGGAGAGATCGTGATACGAGGAGCCCTAACCACAGCCTGCAGCCTTATGGCGGGCCTTTTCCTTCTCCCCAGCCCCGCCGCGGTTGTAGAAATAATCGAGATCGAGAAGCGCGACTGGTCTTTTGATGGTATTTTTGGCAGTTTTGACCGCACCGCCCAACAGCGCGGCTATCAGATCTATAACGAGGCCTGTTCTGGCTGTCACGGCCTACGCCTGCTCACCTACCGCAACCTTGCCGCGCTAGGCTACAGCGAGGACGACATCAAGGCCTTCGCCACCGATTTCGATGTTACCGACGGCCCTGATGATGAGGGAGAAATGTACCAGCGCAACGCCTTGCCCTCAGACCATTTTGTTTCCCCTTTCCCCAACACCCAAGCATCTCGCGCTGCCAATAACGGCGCCCTACCACCGGACCTATCTCTGATCGTCAAGGCACGCAAGAATGGAGCCGATTATATCTACGCCCTACTTACGAGCTATGGCGATGCCCCCGATGACGAAGAACTGCCAGACGGTATGTATTACAACGCCGTCTTCCCGGGGCACCAGATCGCCATGCCGCCGCCCCTCTATGACGACACCATAGAATATTCCGATGGCACGCTGGCCACGGTGGACCAGATGGCCTCTGACGTCACCACCTTCTTGGCCTGGGCCGCCTCGCCAGAGATGGAGGCACGAAAGCGGCTGGGCCTGAAGGCTATGCTGTTTTTGTTAGTGCTGACTGCCTTACTTGCCGCCGTAAAGCACAAAGTATGGTCGCGCCTGAACTGAACCCACCTTCCCTTGACCTAGCCTAGAGGAGTTTTCCCATGCCCCCCAGCTATCCTCCCGTCATCGGCATTCTCGCCGGAAGCGGTCTCTACGACATGGAGGGCCTAACCAACCAGCACCGGGAAAAGGTCCATTCCCCCTTTGGTAAACCCTCCAGCGAATTATGTTTCGGTGAGTTGGAGGGCGTGCAGCTAGTGTTTCTTCCTCGCCACGGCAAAGGCCATCGCCTTCCACCGTCGGAAATCAACTTCCGTGCTAATATTGATGCTATGAAACGGGCTGGCGTTACCGATATTCTCTCGGTAAGCGCAGTGGGTAGCCTCAATCCAGACCTACCGCCAGGCACCTTCGTCATCATCGACCAATTCATTGACCGTACTTTCGCTCGTAACAAAAGCTTCTTCGAATCTGGTCTTGTAGCCCATGTCTCCATGGCTCACCCAGTCTGTGCCCGGCTCGGTAAGCATGCCAAGACGGCAGCAAAGGAGGCAGAGATTCCCGTAGTGCACGGCGGCACCTATCTGGTGATGGAAGGCCCTCAGTTTTCCAGCCGCGCCGAATCTGAACTATATCGTAGCTGGGGCTGCGACGTAATCGGCATGACCAACATGCCAGAGGCCAAGCTAGCCCGCGAAGCGGAGATCTGCTACGCCACCATCGCAATGGTCACTGATTTCGATTGTTGGCATCCTGATCATGATAACGTAACAGTGGAAACGATTGTCG